>ERZ809407.1147-NODE-1147-length-25137-cov-12.789770_pt1 | contig 25137 bp, 24 predicted proteins | sample MGYA00520792_ERZ809407 | MGnify/ENA primary metagenome ERZ809407 (study PRJEB31576, sample SAMEA3212665) | Homo sapiens | biome: human-gut; feature: human gut; material: fecal | place: Sweden | collected 2012 ...
TCTTACCATCCCTAATATTCTTTAAGTTGTTACAAAGAGCAGTACCAACCATTCCTTTGGAACCGGTTACTAATATTTTCATAATAATTCCTCACAAGTAATCATTTATTAGATGTGTCTAATACCATCAAGCTCTTCTTTAACATAATCAGTTGTAAGAAGTTTTTTGACTGTACCTTCAACATCCAATCGTATTGTATTATGACTCGTATAGGACTCATCAGCTTGAGTATCTACATGTCCGTTTACTACAAATTTATCATAGTTTAAATCACGATTATCAGCTGCCACTCTATAATAACCACCCATGTCTTCAGATCTTAATCTTTCTTCTCGAGTCATTAAGGTTTCATATAATTTTTCACCATGACGAGTACCAATAATATTTGTACCTGTATCACCAAATAACTGCTGAACAGCTTTTGCCAAATCACCAATTGTACATGCATCTGCCTTTTGAATAAATAAATCACCAGGATTTGCATGTTCAAAAGCAAATTTTACTAAATCTACAGCCTCATCAAGATTCATCAAGAATCGAGTCATTTCAGGATCTGTAATTGTTATCGGGTTACCTGCATGTATCTGATCAATAAATAATGGGATAACTGAACCTCTAGAACACATTACATTACCATAACGTGTACAACAAATGATAGTTCCACCTCTTTCAGCAGCAACACGAGCATTTGCAAAAATAACACTTTCCATTAATGCTTTTGATTTACCCATCGCATTAATTGGATAAGCCGCCTTATCAGTAGATAAGCACACAACTCTTTTTACTCCAGCCTCAATAGCCGCATGAAGTACATTATCAGTACCTTCAATATTTGTTCTTACTGCTTCCATAGGGAAGAATTCACATGATGGAACTTGTTTTAATGCTGCTGCATGGAAGATATAATCAACTCCAGGCATTGCGTCTCTAACAGATTGAATATTTCTTACATCTCCAATATAAAACTTTACCTTTTTAGCAGTTTCTGGATTCTCTGCCTGTAATCTGTGACGCATATCATCCTGTTTCTTTTCATCACGCGAAAAAATTCTTATTTCCTTAATATCTGTATCTAGAAAATGTTTAAGTACAGTATTACCAAATGAACCTGTACCACCTGTAATCATTAAAGTTTTTCCATTAAATGCTGACATATTTTCCTCCTCTATTCTAATCTCTTTTAAAAATGTCTCTTGTATATACTTTATCATAAATGTCATCTAAACAATCATTATAACGATTCGCTATAACTGCTTGACTTTGCTTTTTAAATTCCTCTAAATCATTGACAACTTTACTTCCAAAGAAAGTATCTCCGTCTTCTAAAGTTGGTTCGTAAATAATTACAGTAGCACCTTTAGCCTTGATACGTTTCATTACACCTTGAATAGAACTTTGACGGAAGTTATCACTATTTGATTTCATAGTTAAACGATATACACCAATAATAACTTCCTTTTCTTTACTTTCATCCCAACTATCGTTTGCTTCATATGCACCAGCAATCTCCAATACACGATCGGCAATGAAATCTTTTCTAGTTCTATTACTTTCAACAATTGCTTCAATTAAATTTTCAGGTACATCTTGGAAATTAGCTAATAATTGTTTTGTATCTTTAGGTAAACAATATCCTCCATATCCAAAAGATGGATTATTATAATGTGTACCAATACGCGGATCTAAGCATACTCCACTAATAATTTCTTCTGTGTTTAATCCTTTACTTTCTGCATAAGTATCCAATTCATTAAAATAAGATACTCTTAATGCAAGATATGTATTCGCAAATAATTTAACAGCCTCAGCTTCAGTAAATCCCATATGAAGTACAGGAATATCTTCTTTAATTGCACCTTCAACCAATAAATCTGCAAACAACTTTGAAGCATCTTTACTGTCTTCATCACAACTTACAATAATCCTTGAAGGATATAAATTATCATATAAAGCCTTGGACTCTCTTAAAAATTCTGGACTAAAAATAATATTCTTTGTGTTGTATTTTTTTCGTACAGATTCAGTATATCCTACTGGAATCGTACTCTTAATTACCATCACTGCTTCTGGATTTACCTTTAAAACCAATTCAATAACAGCTTCTACTGCAGAAGTATCAAAAAAGTTTTTCTTACTATCGTAATTAGTAGGAGCAGCAATGACAACAAAATCTGCATCTTTGTATGCTGATTCTCCATCCAATGTAGCCGTTAAATTCAATTCTTTTTCAGCCAAATATTTCTCAATATAATCATCTTGAATAGGTGATTTCTTATTATTGATCAATTCGATCTTTTCAGGAACAATATCAACTGCTGTTACTTCATGATACTGGCTTAATAATGTTGCAATAGATAAACCAACATAACCTGTTCCTGCTACTGCTATTTTTAAATCTTTAAATTCTCTCATCGTACTATCTCCTTATTTATAAAACACTGCATACCACTCCGCAAAGTTTCTTAACCCTTCACGTAAACTCGTACTAGGTTTATAATTAAAATCTCGCTCTAAAGCACTAATATCCGCATAAGTCACAGGTACATCTCCAGGTTGCATGGCAACCAATTCTTTATGTGCTTCAAAATCATAATTTTCAGGTAATACACCTGATCTTACTAATTCTTCAGAAAGAATTTGTACAAAGTCTAGTAAGTTTTCAGGATTTTGATTTCCAATGTTATAAACTGCATAAGGTGGAATTGGTAAACCGTCTTCCCCATTCTTTTTATCAGGAGCTTTCTGCATAACGCGAACAACTCCTTCAACAATATCATCTACATAAGTAAAATCTCGCTTGCAATTTCCATAATTGAAAATTTTAATTGTTTCACCCTTTACTAATTTATTAGTAAACCCAAAATAAGCCATGTCTGGACGACCAGCAGGACCATATACTGTAAAGAATCGAAGTCCAGTACTTGGAATGTTATATAGCTTAGAATAAGCATGAGCCATTAATTCATTTGATTTTTTTGTAGCTGCATATAAACTAACTGGATTATCCACCTTATCATCTGTACTATAAGGAACTTTCTTATTAGATCCATATACACTTGATGAAGAAGCATAAACTAAATGTTCAACAGGAAAATTACGACAAGCTTCTAAAATATTAAAGAAACCAACCAAATTCGATTCAATATATGCATCTGGATTTGTGATTGAATAACGCACACCGGCTTGTGCTGCTAAATTCACAACAATTGATGGTTTATATTTTTCAAATAATTCATTAATCAACACTTTATCAGCAATATTGCCCTTCACAAAAGTAAAATTGGAATATTGTTCTAATTCCTTAAGACGAAAATCTTTTAAAGCCACATCATAATATGCATTCATGTTATCAATACCAATAACTGCAACATTAGGCGTCTCCTTATAAATACGTTTAACTAAATTTGATCCAATAAATCCGGCTGCACCAGTTACTAAAATTGTTTTATTTTCTAAATCTACTTTACTCATTGAAACCATCCTTTTCTAGTTATTAACTATAATTTATATGAAACTTTTTTAAACCGCACCTGTTTTACATACAACAACTAGTACTGTTTTTAATAGAATTTTAATATCTAAACCAAGATTCCAGTTTTCAATATAGTATTTATCTAATTTTACTACTTCATCAAAATCTATAATTTCACTTCTTCCGCTTACTTGCCACATTCCAGTTATTCCTGGTTTAATAGCTAGTCTTGCAAAGTGTTGATATTCATATAGATTTGTTTCTGATATTAAAGGAGGTCTAGTTCCTACAATAGACATATCCCCTTTTAAAACATTAAAGAATTGTGGAAATTCATCTAAACTCGTTTTACGAATAAATTCACCAATACCTGTTTTATGAAATCCATCGGGCATTACTTTATTTCCAATAACTCGAGGATCAAAATCAAGCTTAAACATCTTTCCATCCCCAATCTTATTGTCTTTCATTAATTCTTCTTTTCTTTCTTCCGCATCCAAATACATACTACGGAATTTATACATTTTAAACTTCTTACCATTCTTACCCACACGCTCTTGTGAAAAGAAGATAGGTCCTGGACTTGCAAAATAAATAATTGGACCAATAAAAATAGTAATGATTAATGTTAAAACACATCCAAGTAATCCACAAATAATATCAAACACTCTTTTTAAGAACAATTCATTTAATGAAGCATAATTAATACTTGTAGTAAGAACCGTATAATCTCCAATCTTTTCAACAAACTGTTTTTTACCTGGTGAATTTACTACCTTGGCCAAGTTCATATGTACAGTGATACCAGCCAATGTTAATTGTTCAATCAATGTATTTGGATAAGCAATTTCTTTAGGTAAAACAATCAATACTTCATCTACCCATTCTTTACATGCATACATACCAACTGTTTCGTTATTTGCTACTACAGAAACATTATTAATTTGATTTCCAATCAAATCCTTATCTAATAATGCAAAACCAACAATGTCATAACGAGAATAATTATTCTTTTCAACATTCTCAATTACTTTATCTGCAATCGTACTAGATGTGACTATTAATAGTTTTCTTCTCTTACCACTATTAACACCCTTTTTAATATTTCTCTTCCATAGTTCTCTAACTATATATGTCAATATTAAATATATGCCAATAGTTAAAAATAAAATAAATCTTGAAAAGAAAACTCCTTTTTGAACTGTAAACAAATATAAAACAGCCAATAAGCAAACAATAAAGCTATGTTTTAATGTTTTTACAAACTCTTGATAATGTCCTCTTTTTAATACACCCTTTAATGTACTAAAAATCAGTAAAACCATTAAATCAGCCACTTCTAATATGATAGCCATATTTCTATACAAGAAATCATTATATAGATGTGTATTTCCATTCTTAATAAAATAGGCCATCATAAATGCAATTTGCAAACATATCATATCAAGAATGATAAAATCGATATGTTTCAACCATCCATTTGCATTCTTCCTATACATAAATAACCCTACTCCTTTATTAAAAAAAGACTTATTTAAAAAATAAACAAGTCTTAAAAAACTATATTTATACAAAAGGATACACTCTTCCCAATACATATTTAAATTAGGGATAAACGATTCAATTACAATGCGGTAAGCCAGCTATTGTTCATTTCCTCTAAATGTATCATTTATAACCAAAAACTCCCAATTTAACCCTAAAAGCTTTGCTTATAAATTTTATCCCATAATATAAATATGTCAACTACCATTTGATATTGTATAAAATTATTAATTGTTATATGAAATATAACATTATCTTTATATAAAAGAAAAATTAAAATTTTGTGCATTGAAATATTTTTTTTAAATTATTGCTTTACTTAAAGCAATAATATCATTAACCTAAATCTGTTCTTTGTAACCATATATGTCAGCGGTTTCACATACTCCGCAATTCTGTATGCTATTTCTGCAGCGTTTTTAAAGAATTTATCAAAAATATAACAGAAAACTATAACAAATATGCTTCCAATTAACCCAGCACAAGTACCCATCAAAGTGTTCTTCTTAACATTTGGACTAACTGGTTTATTATTAATCTGAGCTGCGTTCATTATATCAACACTACTAAGATTTAATTCAGTTAACATTTCTGTTTCAAAAACCTTAATCACTTGATTTACCACTCTATATGATAATTCAGAATCGATCGTAGTGGCGGCTAAATTGTAATTATTACCATTATATGCATCTCTAGTAACAACAATATTTTCAGCTAAATCAGATTGATCAATCTTTAATTTTGAACTTACTTTTTTTAGAACAACATCACCAGTTAAATATGTTGTATAATCACTTGATTGTCCAATTGGTATAATTGTAATATCAGCACTAGAAGTATAGTACTTTGGTATTATAAATTCTGATACTAAAAAAGTAAGGAGCCCACAAACTATAGTTACAATAACTATTTTTTTTATATTTTTAAATATATCCTTTAAAAGATCAATTGGATTAATCTCAGTTTCATCATCAAAATATTCGTATCTCATAAATCATTTCCTTTCTTCAATATATTAAAGATATTCATCAATCCATTCATGTAATAAATCTAAAAACCAACTACATTAAATCAGTACTTTTTTTAGTCTCTAACACCACACTTCTCGCTGGAACAATTACATCGTATTCTTTTGTATCTTTTTTTGCATATGCTCCCGCACCAACTAAAGTATAATCTGAAACATTCATTCCATCATTTAAAATACAGTGTTTACCAAAATAACCATTGTTACCAATAGTCACATAGCCACACAAGTCTGCATAGCTTGAAAATGTATTAAAGTCTCCAACTTTGCAATCATGCGAAATTAAAACATGATCCCAACACAGGTTTCCATTTCCTATTTTAGAAAATGGATATATCATACATTTTTCTAGAAAAATATTTCCTTCTCCTATATCTTCACAATGGAAAGAACAGTTTGGATGAATATACGAAGCAATGGTGTATCCTTTTTGTTTACATTCAAAAAATTTATTTTTTCTAATTTCATTCATACGTTTATTGCCAATTGCAAGTAATATTTCATATTCATCTGGAGAAAAATAAGTTTCAATTTCATCAAAAGGAATCACTGGTAAGCCTAAAAAAGACTCACTTTCCATATACTCTCTATCAACTGTAAAAGCAACTATATTCCTTTTATCAGTAGTATCAATATAAAATTTTAATAATCGCCCTAAATCATTTGGTCCAAAAATAATTATATTTTTCATTTTTCCTCCTCAATCAATTGCAAAGGAACCTTAACAATTGAATATCCTTCTGTTACTATTGAGCCTTCTTGATTAGTAATTTGATTTTCTAATTTGATTACTCCTTTTTTTGAATTTAAAACCTCTTTAAAGATAACCTCAACAGTCAATGTATCACCAATATATACTGGCATCTTAAATTTCAAATTTTGCTCCATAAATATTGTACCTGGCCCTGGCAATCTAGTTCCTAACACTGTTGAAACCAAACTACCACCTAGCATTCCATGAGCAATTCTGTTTTTAAATATTGTATCCTTTGCATAAACAGAATCGATGTGAACTGGATTAAAATCACCGGTTAATCCAGCAAATATTGTAACATCTGCATCCGTTATTGTTTTTGAAAAACTAGCTTTATCTCCTAATTTCATATAAGTCTCCTAAACTAATCTGCTTTTATAATATAACACCCAGCTCTATTTGAGCTATCTGTTGTTTTTCCAATCATCGAATAATCTTCGTTCACAATCTTTAGAATTTTTTCGGGATAATTATTCTTTATATCATTAAACATAAGTACATCTTCTTCATCAAACATAAACACTACTTTTGCAGGCTGAGGACTGTGCTTTGGTGTTAAATCAGGCTTTTCACCACAAGCTACATCTATAACAGCTTTTACAAAGTCAATTCCTGTAGAATAATAAACTAAATCACTACCGATACAGTCTCCTCCCATACGTGCCCCAATTTCAATAATCTTTATAGTTCCATCGTCAGCAATTTTAATTTCCGCATGAGAAGCTCCATATTTAATGTCTAATGTATCTAATGCATGAGATACTACCTTGTCGACAAGTGTTACGATATTATCATCTACTGGAGCGGGTTGTAAATGTCCAGTTTCTATAAAATTTGGAGCACCAGTTGTATATTTAAGTGTCAATGCTAAAAAGTAATGTTTACCTTCATAAGAAATATGCTCTACACTATATTCAGTTCCTTCAGCATACTCTTCAATTAAAGCTTTTTTTTCAAATCCTTCATTCATTGCATGTTTTACTGCTTCTTGTAAACCTTCAAACGTATTTAGCTTATAGATACCTCTACTACCACTTCTATCTGTAGGTTTCACAATAACAGGATATGTCAAGTTTAAACAATCAAGATCCACATTTTCATCGACTAGTATACTTTTAGGACTAGGATCATTATTTGCCTCAAATGCTTTACGCATTAAATGCTTATTAGTACATTTTCCTGTAGATGCTATACTATTACCAACAAGGCCTAAATTTTCAGCTACATAATTGACAGTTACTACGGCTATATCCGAAGCAATTGAACAAATTCCACAAATACCAATTTCTTTACACTTCTCTAATATTTGCTCTTTCTCAATAATACTTATTGGATAGAAATAATCTGCTTCTTTTTCACCTACATCATTTGCAGCCCACGCAAACACATGCGTAGTATATCCCATCTCTTTTGCTTTTAAAATTAATGGTAATTGTAAATAACTTGCACCAATTATAGCTAAATTTTTATTTTCCTTCATTATTAATCTCCTATGTCATTAATAAAACATCAAATTATTTAGATAAAAAGAATTCCATAGTTTTATTGATAACTAAATTTAAATCAGATTTCTCCATATTATAATACATTGGTAAACGTACAAGTCTATCACTATCTGGAGTAGTATGTTCATCTTTTCCAACAAAACGTCCAAACTTCAATCCTGCTGGTGCAGAATGTAAAGGGACATAGTGGAAAACACAAAGAATATCATTTTCTTTCATGAATTTAATAAATTCTTGTCTAGTATTTAAATCCTTACATTTTATATAAAACATGTGTGCGTTATGTACGCAACCTTCAGGAACTGTTGGTAAAGTTATAAGCCCTTTTTCTTCTAATGGTTTAAATGCTTCATAATAAGCATTCCAAGTGGCTAAACGATTGTTATTTATCTCATCAGCCATTTCTAACTGCGCCCATAAATATGCAGCATTTAAATCAGATTGAAGATAAGAATCACCAAAATCAACCCAATTATATTTTGCAACCTGTCCACGGAAAAATTGCGATCTATTTGTTCCTTTTTCTCTTAAAATTTCAGCTTTTTCAATGTAATCAGGGTTATTGATTACGATAGCACCACCTTCACCCATAGAATAGTTTTTTGTTTCATGGAAAGAATAACAACCAAAGTCGCCAATTGTTCCTAATGCTTTACCTTTATATGTCGACATAACACCTTGTGCTGCATCTTCAACAACTAATAAATTGTGTCTTTTTGCAATATCCATAATTGTATCCATCTCACAAGCTACTCCTGCATAATGTACTGGACAAATTATTTTTGTTTTATCTGTGATAGCCTCTTCAATTTTTGTTTCATCAATATTCATTGTATCCGGACGTATATCAACAAACACAAGTTTAGCGCCTGCTAATACAAATGAATTAGCAGTAGATGAAAATGTAAATGATGGTAAAATCACTTCGTCTCCTGGATTAATTCCACAAAGTAACGCAGCCATATCTAATGCACTAGAACCACTAGTAGTTAACATTACTTTATCTGCTTTAAATTTATTCTGCATCCACTCGTCACATTTTTTAGTGAAAGGGCCATCTCCACAAATTTTTTTATTTTCAACAGCTTCTCGCATATAATCAAATTCTTTGCCTGTAAATGGCGGTATATTAAAATTAATCATCTCATAGTCCTTCTTTCTTTCAATTTAATAAAATATCCCTTAAAAAATTGTACTGGCATTTCATACATTAATCCCTTATTAATTTTAGATACTATTACTTTGTAAAAATCATTTAAATCAAAGCGTTCAACATACTCTTTCTGAAATTCAGAAGTATCAATCTTATTAATTGTTTCAAAAGAATATTCAGATTGTTGTTCTTCAATGATTTTATATATATTTCTTGCAAAAATCTCATCAGTAATAACATTGTTTATAACTGTTAATCCTTGTGATTTTCTATATTCATTATTTGTAATAAGCTTTCGCGCTTCAACTAATAAATCATCTATGTTTTCAAATTCAATATTTAACAAATTTTGATTTTCTAAAATTCCATCTGCATCGTGTTCATGTTTTAATGTAAGTGGTACTTTTTTTGCTAAAGCTGCAAATCTCATCATTAATCCGCCAAACATTGGATAAGAATTCAAATAAAATACACAATTTTCAATTAATCTAAAAAAATCAGGTCTCTCGCCTATTAAAAATGCTCTATTGGGATATTTTTTTAATATCTTTTCTATTTCATTACTATCACCGCTTCCTGCATATAAATAAAATAAGTCAGTGAACTCTGATAATAGAGAATCTACAATCTTGTAATACAGATGATATTCATCACCTAATGTCTTATATAAACTACCACCTGTGAATATATATGGAGTCGATTCAATATCAAATGGAAGTGGCTCATTGTATTCATCTCTATTAATATATGGAGCTGAATCAATTTTAATAATACTATTTTTATCTATATGCCTTTCATAGACAGCAAGACTCGCTCCTAATTCTCTTGATTCTAAAAAATAATCAGCTGAATTAACTCCTAACCAAAATGCATGATCTGTTAAGTCAATTTGAATGCGTGTTACTAAACCTTTAAATCGATTAAAAACAATAGCTCCAGCAATATCATTTGGTGTTGTATAAAAGAAGGCACTCTTTGGCTGATAATTTAAAAACAACTTAAATAAACCATTAATCCATGTCATGTATGATTCTCTAGTATTAATAAATTCAACAATATTATTTTCACCTAATTCATCGATTATGTGTGGAATTCTGTCTTTACTTTTAGATGAAGTTATATAAATTACTTTATAACCAAGTACGTTAAGAGCCTTTACATATGTAACCGCCCAACCTCTTAAATCCAAACCAAACCCATCATAAAATAAAACTGTATCTCGCTTTGATTTATAATTGATTGTCGATTTCAACATTTCTTTTGAAAGTTCACTAACTAATAATTCTATATCTGCATCTGAATAAACTTGATTAAATCGATATTGCAAGTCACAATAAACCGAAATGAGTGCAAGACAATTCTCGATTTTATTTAACTTATGCAATCTAATTATTCGACTCTTTATTTTACTCAGTTTCATTTCGATTAATTCTTTCTTATTCATTATTTACCCTTTCTAACTTTATTTAAAAATGATCGTAGAAAATCCATACATAATTCATTTTTCATCACTAACAAAACAACAGCATAAATTAACAAACTACCCGTTACTGAACAAATGAAACGTAACCAAAGATTACCAATGTATAGCGTTAAAAGTTTACAGTAAACAAAAAATAACAATGAACCAACGACAGGTGATATTGCAACTTTAAAGAAATAATCTAATTTTATTCTTTTATCTTTTTTATAAAAAAGCAACACCATAATAAGCAATGAAGACAATGTCGTAGTTAATGCTGCAGCTTTAGCACCACCATGAGGAATAAGTAAATAATTAAGTACCACATTAAATAAAGCTGTTATACAGCAAATCCACATGTATGTATTTTCATTTTTTGATGGAAGTAAAACCATATTTCCGAGAAAATTGCCACCAATTAAACTAAATGCAAACGATATCATAAGAATTTTTAAAGGTAAGGCTGCATCTAAGTAGCTATCTCCTCCAATGATTACTACAATTTCTTGCGACAAAGTACACACACCTACAATTGCTGGAATTCCAATCGTTAATAATAGCGATAATATTTTTCTCAACATTGAATTAATTAATTGATAATCTTCTTCAGCAAAATATAAAGACATTCTAGGCATGACAACCCACGCTAACGATGATACAATCTGAGAAATTATATTTACAATTTTTAATGCTGTACTATATATACCAACTTCATAATCTCCCCTCATAATACCCAACATTGTTTGATCAGCGCTCGAAAAAATAGTTTGTGCGAGAATCATCACAAATAAAAGCATAATTGGTTTGAAGTGTTTCCTCCAATTCATTTCTTTAACAAAAGACAATTTACATATCCTTCTTCTATATAACATATTTACTACATTAGCACCACTAGTAGAAAACACTGAAATAGCAGCGTATTTTATATAATCATTAGGTGTTTTTACAAACAAAAACATCAATATTAAGGAGATAAATTGAAAGGCTATCGTTCGCATTGTAATATACTTAAAATCTTCTACTGTTGCATTTAACCAATCAGCCCCCAATGTCATAAAAATTATAGAAGAGCTTTGGATAATAATTAATAATCGATAATTATCTAGATTTCTAAAAAGAATCATTGACAACCCTAATAATAAGTAGGCAATTATTGTTGTACAAATATTTATAGAGAAAATTTCTGAGGCTTTTTTTTCCATCATATTAATATCTTCTCTTATAGCTGAACATTCACGTATAGCATATGTAGTAATACCTAACGAAGCTATCATAGAAAAATAACTAATATAAGCTGTACCAAAATTAACCTTTCCGACATTTTCAGGCAAAAGAACCCTTGAAATATATGGAAATGTAATTAAAGGAAAAATAATACTAGATAATGTTTTAATAACATTCAATATCGAGTTAACTTTTATACTACGTTCTTTCATTTATTCACCTTCCATTTTATTTTTCTTTTTTCGGCAACCAATCTAATTGATTCAAATTACTAATCTTTTGATATAATTCCGCTTGATGATTTTTTATTAATTCGGGTGTCAGTAAATGAAAATCGACATTTAATAACACATTAATTATTTCATCAGAAAATCTATATTTTATTATATTTGAAGGTACACCACCAACTATTGCGTATGGTGGTACATCCTTAGTCACTAATGCACCAGCCGCAATAACAGCGCCTTGTCCAATATGAACTCCAGACATTATTGTTGCACCGTATCCAATCCAAACATCATCTTCAATAACTATATCTCCTTTAGATATTCCTTCATAATCACCATTAAATAGTTTGGCTTTGAATGGATAAGTTGAAAAACAATTTAACTCATGCTCTGAGCTTAATAAAAACATTACATCCTCTGCTATTGAACAAAATGATCCAATAATTAATTTATTTTTTTTATTTGAAAAATTCACATGTAGATTTCCATAAGTAAAATTTCCCACTGAAATTAAATCACATGGACAAATATTACGTAATTCAGTAAAATTATTCTGATTTAGTTTACGCCACTCATGCTTATTATTAAATAATTTGATTTTATATTTAAAAGAATTAATGATTCGCATATTAACCCCTATTCTTTATAATATGTCGTATTGACCACCTTAATGTATATAAACATTCAAATATAAATACATATAACATTTGAATAATGTTAGAATTCATATACTTTTTGAAATAATATCTTTCACTTTTGTGTTCCATATTTTTGCCTCTAATCACTTTTGCTAACGATTCTTTATTATATTGATGGTTATGAACATAACTAAAATGAGTGTCTACACCAACAAGATATCCAACTTCATTTAATCGTTTAGCTAAAATTTCTTCCTCTCGATATAGAAAAACATTAGGATCAAACATTTCACACTTTAGTAACGCCTCCATAGTACATATAAAGAAACTTCCAGGTAAAAATGATTGTATTGTAATTCCATTTTCATCAGATAATAATTTTTTTTCATTTTTTAAATCTAAATTGTTTATAAAAACTTGTAAAAATAATCTCTTATACCCCAAAGGAATATATCGAAGTGGAACTAAATAACCATCAGCATTCTTCATACGAGGCGCAATAGCTCCAATTTTCTTATTATTACTCAAATCATTAACAAGGTTAATTATAGTATTTTCATCGACATCTATATCACTATTAGAGATAATAACATAATCTATCCCAATTTTATTAAGATACTTAATTCCAATATTGTTCCCTTTTGAGTAACCTATGTTTTGTTTCTCATATATAATATGTATTTTATTAGATTTAATTCTATCTAACTGAACTTTTTCTTTTTCTAAAGTATCATTATTTACAATAACAATATTTGAGATAATCGAAAATGCAGAATATTTGTTTACTATTCTAACAATATCATCAACAGTATGATAATTTACTAATATAACCCCAACTTTATTTTGCAAAATAATTCCCTCTTACTATCTTGTTTTATTTTCCTTATGATAGGCACAATTTAACCCTAAAATAATCCATACATAAGCAAACCTTAAACCATTATTGAACTGAAAATCAGTTAATAATCCAATTAAAATCATTAACATTGCTAATTGTTTAATGTCAAAATCTGTCTTAAGTCTATTAATAATCTTTTGAATATGTAATATAAAAAAGATTATTAAACATGTTGTACCAGGTAACCCAACATCAAATAAATTAGTAACAATAATATTCGCATTTCCTCTTCCGGCATTAATTTCACCCATATAACCAAACGAAGCTAATAAATCTTTATTTGATGATATTAGATTCATGCTTCCTACACCATTACCAGTAATAGGATGAATTTTGAAATAATGCATCATAATATTTATCGCATAATTACGCGAATTTGCTGCACCTCCATCATTACTAAACCATTTGGTTACATTTAATCTTTCAAACAACTTTAAGAAAGTTGGATTCCTTGTGATTAACATTATAAAACAAAAAATTATACATAATGGAAGTAGATACTTAACATATTTAAAAAACATATTTTTTATCTTTTTAAATTCCTTATCATTAATTCGAATTAATAGCATGAATAAATATGCCACAGCTAAAGCAACCCAAGCAGCTCTAGTTAAACTCAGAATCAACATGATAAATGATAAAATAACTATGCAATAATCAATATATTTATTAAAAAACTCTTTTTTATCTAGGATATTTAAAGACATAAAAATAAAAGCCATCATGCATATTACACCATACCAATCTGGTTCCAATGATAGTCCAGACATTCTAGGTAAACCAACACCATGATTAATATGACTTATTCCCCACATACTATTAAATAAATAATATAGAACAATTTGAATCGTTCCAATTAACACCATTAAATAAAGTGTGATTTGGAACCAGTTTATATATTTTTCTACCCTTTTTTTACTCTTAATAGACTTAAAATAAAAGTAAATAATAAATAATACAAATTGCCCAATAACAACTACAATAAAATCTTTAACACTTATTATATGACCTAGCGAAAGAAAATAACTAGCATACCATAATAAGAGGAAATAATCTTCTTTCGCCAGTAATGGACGATTATAGTACAAATAAATTATCACAGGAACAACAAATATATATACTAACTTAATACCGCTTATCAAATATATATCAGTACAAGCAAAAAGAATTAATAAATGTATATTTATTGAAAACCAATTTTTCTTAAAATTCATACAGTCCCCCCAACATCTAGTTAATATTAAAATGTGATCAATTTTTTAAAAGTCTGTTCACTACACTGTTGCCAACTAAATCTTTTTGACCAAATTTTATTTTTCCTCATTAATTCATTTCTTTCTGAGTTGGTTATGAATGAACATTTAATCATCTCTTCACATAATGATTCAAAATTATTTTTTGCATAAAATGCTCTTTCTCCTCCTACTTCAGTCAATGAAGAATTATCTGTAGTAATTACTATACCTCCATATGAAAAAGCCTCAATAACTGGTATTCCAAATCCTTCATAATTCGATGGGAACAAAAAAGCAGTCGATAAAGACATTAAAAATTGTTTTTCTCTTGCTGTAATATAACCGGGTAAAATTATACCTGATTTATGTTCACAAGCTTCTATAGCCGCATAAATCTCATCTTTTCGCCAAGAAATTTTACCCCCCAAAATAAGTTTATAATCTGATTTAGTTTTATCACAAAACATATCATAGGCTTTTACAATAGTTGAAATATTTTTTCTAGGTTCAATATTTCCAACATATGAAAAAAACTTATATTTTTCAACATTATATTTATGTTCCATCTCAACAATTTCATTTTCAGAAAGTTCTGATGTTTCTTGACTGACTCCTCCATTATATATAACAGATATTTTATTTTCATTTATATTTAATAATGACATTAAATCGTTTTTAGTTGCATTTGAAATAGCAATAATGTGATCAGCTTGTTTACAAGATAATCTACAAAATACATTTTGCATTATAGCATTTTTTCTACTTCCCCATTTAGAATTTATTAATAATGCTAAATCATGTACCGTTACAATTCTTTTAATTTTTTTGCAGAACAAAGGAATCATATGCTCCGTTCCCCAAAATACATCTACATTGTCTTTTAATAATTGCTTTTTTAATTCTAAACAAATAACGATTGTACCAACTTTTCCATCCACAATTCTTTGTTCGAAAGAACTAATTATTGGATCTGGATTTTTTATAGTTTCATTACTGTATAGTATTAGTTTATATCCTTTTGTTTTTTCAACATGCCTTAATATTTCTAATAAATAAATTCCTATACCTGATGGATTTGGTGAGACTAAAGGTCGTGCATCTAAACCTATTATCATAATTCCCCTCCATTTAATATCCATTGTTGCAATCTTCTTGCTTCTTTTTCCCAACTATACTGTCTTGCAAAACTCTTCAAATTTTCAAAGTCAATTTTTTTACCATTTTCAATATCGGTTACTAAATTTTCTATTTTTGTCTTCAAATCTTCTTTGTCATTGCTTTTAAAATATATAGAAGAGTCTTTTAAAACCTCAGGTAAAGAGGCAGCATCCGAAGAGACAACTGGTACCCCCATTGACAATGATTCAATAGGAGGAATTCCAAAACCTTCATAGATGGATGGGAAAACAAATAACATAGCATTTTTATATACATATGGTAATAATTTATCATCAATAAATCCAGTAAAATAAATTCTATTTACAGTGGAACTTGGTATATTGTCTAAAAAATTATCCATCATCCACCCTTTTCTACCAGCCAGTACAAGATCTAAATCTATCTTATTTTCTCGAATCAATTCATCATATGCATTTACTAACAATTTCAAATTTTTTCTTGGTTCTAAGGTGGAAAGACATAATATATATTTTTCTGGTAATTTATAATTAGCTTTTGCTGTGTAATCATCTGTTTTAACATAATCAAAATTTCTAAAGTTATCAGATAAACCATTATAAACAACCAAAATTTCATTATTATCTTTATGTAATATTGAATGTATTCGATCTTTTGAGAATTTTGAAACAGTAATAATCTTTTTATCTCCTAAACACGCTTTCCAATACATCAGTTTAAAATATATTGTCATATGCTTTTTATTACTTGCACTACAATCCCAACACCCTAAATCATGTATGGCACTAATAGCATTTTTATTAAAAAAGAAAAAAGGCGCTGGAAAGGCAGGAAAAAAATATTTATCTGCTTTTATTTTCACCAATTGTAAAGGTAAAATTAGTTGATTAAAAATCAACTTATTATTCCCTTTTATGACAATTTTTTGTATGTTTTCAGAATCAACATTTAATTCTTTATGTATAGAATTTTTAAACAACAAAATCCATTGATGATCATCATTTTTAATTAATTCTTTTGTAATTGACAACGCAAATCTTTCTATACCTGAAAAATTATCTGCCAGAGATGTTAAATCAACACAAATACGCATTTATTTTTTTCCTCCATATCGAATAGCTAAACTAAAGATTTTCATATCATCAACTAAATATCTCTTTGCTAGTCTCTTTGGATCTTGAATAATTCTATATAACCATTCTAAACCATGTTCTGACATCCATTTTGGTGCACGCTTTATATTGCCTGCTTCAAAATCAATACTTGCACCTAGACCAAATGAAATTGGAACACCCAATTCATTGCAATGATGATACATAAACTTTTCTTGCTTTGGACAACCCAATCCAACAATAAGAATATCTGGATGTACTTTTTGTATTTGTTCTTTAATTTTATCTAATTCTTTTTTATCTTTTTCAAATCCAAATGGCGGTGAGTATGTACCTACAATATTCAACCCCTTATATTTTTGCATTAAATTTTTTGCTGCTTTAGCTGCCACACCTTCAGCCGCTCCAAGCAAATACATAGTGAAACCTTTTTTTGCCGCTAAATCACAGACCTTCGGAAATAAATCTGAACCCGATATTTTTTCTTTAATTGGAGTTTTATAAAACTTTGAAATCCAAATTAATGGTTTTCCATCAGCTAAAATTAAAGAAGCATTTTCATATACTCTTTTTAGCTCTTCATCTCTTTCAAGTTGTACAATGTGGTCAACATTTGGTGTAACAACATAAGCACACTCATTTAAACGTATCAACTTATCAATCTCAATTAAAGTTTCATTCATCGTCAAATTATCTATTTCAGTATTCATGAAATTAATTCTTGTCATTATATGATTACCTCGTATATTTTGATTTATCACCAGACTCAATTGTATCGCCTAATTGAATCTCAATGATTTCCATCTTTTCATTTGCCTTAATACTATGTCTAGCATCTACTGGTATCTGTACGACATCTCCTGCTTTAACAGTTTTAGATTCTCCATTTATACAAACTTTACCAGTTCCTGAAATGATATTCCATATCTCACTTCTATATGAATGTGAATGATAACTCATTTCAGCGTTTGGCTTCATTTCAATCTTAATTGTTTTTGAATTTTCCTGATTATCGATTATTGTAAAAGTGCCCCACGATTTTTCTGCAAACATACTCGGATTGTCTATTTTTTCTACATATGGCTTCATATAGCCACTACGTTCTTTTTTAGAAACTAGGATACCATCCTCACTAGCAGCAACAACCATGTCTTCACATCCCATGCAAAGAATTGGAATATTTAATTCATTCACAACATTTGTATCTTTACAAGTATCATCTAAGATTACGTCACCTTTTGTCTTATCGGCCATAACCTCAGCCATCATATTCCAAGTTCCAACATCTTTCCATTGCCCAGCATATCTAAGCACTTGGATATTTGGTTCTTTCTCTACAACCGCATAATCAAAACTAATTTTTGTCAATGTGTCATATTTCTTAAATAAATCCGCATAATCCACAAAATCAATTAATTCATGTGCTTTATTTAATAAATATCCTAGTTTAAACGCAAATACACCTGCATTCCATAATGCACCTTGTTTAATGTATTCTTTAGCTGTTTCTGTATCTGGTTTTTCAGTAAATTTAGCTACACGACTGATTTCATTTTTATCCACAGGAATAATATATCCATACTTTTCACTAGGAACAGTTGGTTCTATTCCCATCAAAACTAAATTTGATTGTCCTTCATTTACAATTTCCTCTAATTTCTGTACAGTCTGATAATAAGTATTATCTACATAAGGATCCACTGGACAAACGGCAACACAATCCTCTTCACTTAACCCCTGTACATCTTTTAGATAAGCAGCCGCTAAAGCGATTGCTGGAAATGTATCTCTTCTACAAGGCTCTAAACAAATAGAAACCTTATTTCCTAGTTGATTACGAATCGCACTTACTTGTGATTTACTCGTCGCAATCGTAACTTCCATATCCGAATTCACAGTTTGAATTTGACGATACACTCTTTGTACCATAGATTCATACTTTCCATTTTCATTCTTAAATAATTTTATAAATTGTTTACTACGAACATCATTAGATAATGGCCATAAACGTTTCCCACTACCTCCTGAAAGTAAAATAATATGCATAATATACCCCTTTCCTATAATCCCATTCTTGTTTTAATTAAATTCTGAATCATCTCAAATCGAACATTCGCATCCGATTCATCATTTCCTCTAATACTATAATAAATTTTAATTTTAGGTTCTGTTCCCGAAGGTCTAACAGCTACCCATGAACCGTCTTTTAATTCATATTTCAATACATTGGAAATTGGATATGTTCCAAAACCATGCTCTTCAAATGTTGTTTTATTAAAATCCGATATTTTCTCAACATCCGTAAATGGACATTCATTTCTTAGAGTACTCATCATCTCATTAATTTTTTCAACACCATCTTTTCCTTTTAATGTGAAACTCTCTAGAACATCTTTATAATAACCATATTCATTATAAATATCATTCAACTTATCTATTAATGTCTTATTTTGACTCTTAGCTTCTGCAGCCATCTCACAAATCAACATACTAGAAACAACGGCATCTTTATCCCTAGCATGAGTCCCACAAAGATACCCATAAGATTCTTCATATCCAAATAAATAATCAAAGTTTCTTGATAAATCATCTTGATCTTTTGCCTTTTCAAACTGAGTAATCTTCTCACCAATAAACTTAAATCCAGTTAATGTCGAAAAAACTTCAATATCATTTTTCTCTGCAATCTTTGCCCCTAATTCAGAAGTAACTATCGTTTTAACAATGGCAGGTTTTTCTAGTTCACTTAAATCTGTGTGACGAATAATAAAATCCATTAGTAATGAACCAATTTGATTTCCTGTCAATAATTTATATTCATTATTCGCATCTTTAACTGCGATTCCCACACGATCACAATCTGGATCTGTACCTAATACAATATCCACATTTAACTCTTTAGCTAATTCGATACCTAAAGTTAAAGCTTCCTTATCTTCAGGATTTGGTGATTTAACCGTAGAAAAATTACCATCATCATTTGCTTGTTCTTTTACTAATTCAACACAATTAAAACCATCTCTTTTTAAAATCATAGAAACAGGTATTCTACCAGAACCATGTAATGGAGTATATACAATATTTAGATTATTCTTTATTATTTCATTATTAATACGCTGTTGCTTAAATACTTCTGAAACAAATTCCTCTGTATTATCAATAAAAGTAAGTAATGTATCATTTCCTTCAAAATCTATTGAATGATAATCCTTCACTTCATTCACATATTGAATCACTCGATCAGCCTGACTTGGGACCAATTGACATCCAAATTCATCATATACCTTATATCCATTATATTCCTTAGGATTATGACTTGCTGTCAATACAACTCCGACTAAAGCTTTATAATAAGGCACAGAAAAACTCAATTGAGGAGTTGGTCTAGCATCTTTCATAAGATATACTTTTAACCCTAATCCCGTTAAAACATCAGCTACCACTCTAGCATATTCTTTACTATTATTTCTTGTATCAAATCCAATAACAGCCCCTCGTTTAATACATTCTTCTTTACCATAGGTATCCAATAAATAATGTCCTAAACCTAAAGTTACTTTGCCAACGGTATATTTATTTAGACGATTTGTACCAGCACCCATAATTCCTCGAAGTCCACCTGTACCAAATTCTAATTCTTTATAAAATCGATCTTCTATTTCCTTCTCAGAAGTTATACATTTCAATTCATTTCTTGTATCCTCATCAAAAAAATTGTCATTGATCCAATTATTATATACCGCCAAATACCCCATATAATACCTTCCTATATTTTCAAAAAAGAAATGCCAGATTTAACTAACTATAATCTGTCATAAAATACTCAATATAAAATATCTAAATTGTTTATATATATGCGCAATATTAATATTTTAATTTTATATCATAAACGCTTATAAGCCTTCAATGTAAATTGTTAATTCTAAAATTAACGACAACACAAAACATGTATGTTTTTACTAAATGATTTTATCATATAAACAAACTTGTGGCAAAACGTACCAATTGATAATCATTTTTTGTTTCTTTGTTAAAAAGCCATTCAAACTAGTATTCGAATTGAAAATATTGGTTTTATAACCAATTAAATGAAAACGAATACACAAATAACTTGTACTCATGAAAATCAAAGCCTCCACTTAATGTCTAAGCGAAGGCTCTAATTATTTCTTATTTAACTTTTCTTTATTAAAATATACATTACCAATGAAATACTAGATATCATCATCAAATAATAGACTGAAACTATGCTTGATACACCTGTTACAACTTTTGCTTCTGTTTTCGCAGATTCTTTATTTGCTTTGGTTTCAGTGTTTATATTTGTATTCTTATCCGAAGCATCTGCATGTTTGGTTTTATCTTTGCCCAAAGCACTAATGGATACTAATGGATCTTTCTTACCCTCATTGCCAGGCTGAATAGTTGTCTCTTGTCTTATATCATGCAACTTTGTATCTAAAATGGTGAATGTATCATTTGCAACAATTTCATATATATAATTCTTTGACTTACTCTGTGCGGTAAGCTTATAATTTCCTACTTCTTCTCCAACTTCTCTGATCAAAATATAATCATCTGTTTCTAATATTGGATCTTTTTCTCCAACATATTTTTGATAGTTTGGTAATTGCAATACAATAGTTTTAGGAAGAATGGTTACTTTAAATGGAATGGATTCATAATATCGAGAATCCGCATCAAAACTGACAATATATTCTCCCGCATCTTTTAACAAGATTGGTTCAATATCACTTCTACCACTATCAATCTTATATCCATCTTCGTAGTAAACAACTTCTACATCCGAATGTGTAATCTTTGTCTTTCCAACTGGAACATCTTTTTCATTCTTTGGCTCAAATTGAAAATCAATGTTACCATCATAACGATCAAATGATACAAAGTCTCCGTTTGATAGAATTCTTAATTTCAACTCATAATCACCATCAAATTTACACAGATATATGTTTTCTTCAGAATCTCCTTCTCTCCAATCTTTGTTGTAACTTACATTTACAAGCACTTTTTTAGGATTAATCTCAAAAGTAACATATCCACCACCAGTATCCGCAAAATACTTTCCACAATCAATTGGAGCATCTACTAATGGTCCCGTAGTAGAAAAATAACCTTCCGCACCATCAATTTCTATCTTTTGACCTGTATATTCAAAAGATAACACCTCCTCTTCTGCTTGTATACCAATTGGTACACAAAACATAAATAACGCCATAAATACACCTAAAATTCTCCTCATATTATATTTTCCTTTCTATAGGTGAAACTCTACTTCAACTATATCAAAGAACGATATTATTTGCTACTATATAATATGATATTTCTTAAATTAAAGTATTTATTTATAACTTTTTATATTTTGTTAACATATCTAACCAAATAATGAGATCCAATTGAAACGATCTGTATATCTTTCAGCATGTTCCCATACTACAACATCTGGTTTATATTCATCTAATAAGCTCGGCTCAAAAGACCAAATGTTTACAGTTTTTACTTCTGCAAAGTATTGATTCATAATACTTTCCATTTCTTGAGAAAATGAATCTCCAATCACTAGAACACGTTTATTAGACTTTTTACTTGTATTTACACTTGATTCATTCAATTGAAATTGCGTATCTTCATTAAACGTATCTTGCATTCCACATAAACTAGCTAAGTCACCCGAATAGTTGTTCATGACTTTATCAAATTTTACATCCTTCAAAGAATCTGTCTTTCCATCAATCTTATCCTTTAATGCCTGTACTGTTAAGAAAGCTCCAATTTGGTTATAGTGGGTATCGCTCTTATAGTACACTTGCTGTTTCTTTTTGGCTTTTACAAGTATTGGCTTTACATCCACTACATTTAAATCCGTATTCTCTTCTAAATACTTCATCAATAAATCCGTTCTTGATGTAGTATCTTTTCTTTCAATTGTATCTGGCATATATTCCGGATACACACTCGATTTATTTGGAATCGAAAGAATATAGAAATCTATTCCATAATTTGCAAATTGATTTCTCTCATTTGTTAGTTTATCTGCAACTGCCTGCATAGTAGCCTCATCATAATGATTTATACCCTGATAATCTGAAATCGGATCCCCGTCCTCTGTAGATTTATAGAATAACCAATCTTCTTTCCCAAGTAATACCTGAGTCGATCCAATATATGTATTTCCTGAAGTTTTCTTTGTTACTTCACTAGCTGCTTTTGCCCCTTCTTTTTTACCCGTTAAATTCGACGTAAAAGAATCCACTGCGCCCTTTACTCCTGATTTATCTTTCTTTGTTTCGAGTTCATGCCCCTTAACAACATCACTCACCTTTTCATCTTTTTTAAATAAAGAAACAGTTTGATTAAATAGAGTTGAAATGGAAATACCAAAAATCAAGAAACAAAATACGAACAATATTTTTTTAATTTCATGGTTTCCTCCTAGAAATTAAAACAAATAAAAGGATTATATGCATTTGAGAAAATAAAGATAATACTCAAATACAAGATTCCACACATACACACGACATACAATATGTTATAGACCATATTCTTTTTAAATATACGATTGATATTTTTAAAAATAGGAAAAAAACAAAGAATACCCATTATAAAATATAGAATGTATTGTTTAAAATATTGAATCACATAGGCATCGATAAATCCTTTACAACCAAATCCAAACATAGAACGAATATATACGAGCGTGGCATTTAAACTATCACTTCTAAATAATACCCATCCCATCATAACAAAAAACATTATATATAAATTTTTAAATATTCTCATTTTCTCATCCATATGAAAGAACTTTTCGACTATCAATAACACAAAATACATGAGTCCCCAAACAATAAAAGTCCAGTTTGCACCATACCAAACACCCGTTAAAAACCATACGACAAAGATATTGAACACTAAACGAGCCTTACTATTTACTCTAGAACCACCTAGTGGAATATAAATATAATCTTTAAACCATGTTTGTAAAGAAATATACCACCTTCTCCAGAATTCTGAAATACTCTTAGAAATATATGGATACTTAAAATTTTCTAAGAAATGAAAACCAAACATACGATCCAAGCCAATTGCCATATCCGAATAGCCTGCAAAATCAAAGAAAATTTGAAGTGTATACGCAATCGCTCCCATCCATAATAATAATAAGAATGAATTGGTTGGCTAATAATACTTTTTTCCTAAACCAATGATAAAAAGATTTACACCCACCGCAAAATCATTCAAATTCTCTTTTCGATGCTCAATCTCATTTGCGACAGTTTCGTAACGCACAATAGGACCTGCAATCAATTGTGGAAATAAAGAAATATACAGACCAACATTTAAAAAATGTGTTTGTACCTTGCCTTTACCACGATATACATCCACTACATAAGAAATAGCTTGAAATGTAAAGAATGAAATTCCAATTGGAAGAGCTATCTGAAATGTATCTGCTTTACCCGTGAAAATAGAAACAATAAAATTCAAATACTTAAAATATCCCAGTATACATACATCGATTACGACCATTAAGAATAGAATCAACTTCTGCATTCTTTTATCGTCTGAATATTTATTGATTAATAAACCTAGTCCATAATGTAATAGAATCATAAAAAGCATCAAGAAAACATATGGCTTAACAGACACATTGGTGACTTGTTAATATAACTGACGTTAATGATGTCTATTTAAGATTTATTGTATAGGTGTAAACGAAAGAGAGACTACA
>ERZ809407.1151-NODE-1151-length-25065-cov-5.775250_pt1 | contig 25065 bp, 18 predicted proteins | sample MGYA00520792_ERZ809407 | MGnify/ENA primary metagenome ERZ809407 (study PRJEB31576, sample SAMEA3212665) | Homo sapiens | biome: human-gut; feature: human gut; material: fecal | place: Sweden | collected 2012 ...
TTCGCAACGTCCCGTTACTATTGTCTCATGCCTGTCCATGCGCGGGGTGGTTTGACGGTTACGATTTAGGGGTGAGGTTCCCCTTAAAAAGCACAGACTATCTCTTGCCGTATAAAAAGCGGCCAGCAGTTTACTCTGCTGGCCGGGAAAACTTTATATTTTTCACTGTCCTCTTGACGGGTAGCGGTTCAACTGAACCGCTGCGCTTATTTTGGTATTCAGAAATTGCGCTGCATGAAGCGCCGCAGCATCGCCGCGACCTGCGCGCGGGTGGCGCTGCCGGTGGGCTCCAGCTTATCGCCGGTCCCCCGCATCAGTCCCTCGCCGACGGCCCAGTTGAGCGCCGAGACAGCGTAGGCGCTGATGGCGGCCTGATCCTGGAAGCTGGAGAGGTTTTCGCGCAGTGTCACGGCATCCATGCCGCGATAGGCCGCGAAGCGGAACAAGATGGCCGCCAGCTGCTCACGCGTAATCGCCCGGTCAGGTGCGAAGGTGGACGCGTCGAAGCCAGTGACAATACCGTTTTCGGAGGCCCATGCAATCGCCTGCTTATAGTAACTGCCGCGGCGCACATCAGCAAACGGGCAGCCATGCTTGGCCGCGGGCTCGTTTTCCATGCGCCAGAGGATGGTGACGATCATGCCGCGTGTGGTGGACAGATTCGGGCCGAACGTCGTGGCCGTCAGGCCGTTCATCAGCCCCGCGTCATAGACATACGCGATATCGTCATAGTACCAGCTGCCGGACGGAACATCCGCAAACGGCAGGCCGCTGCCGCTGAAGCGGACATAAACGTTTGCCGCGCCGTTCGGCATGGTGAAGGAATACGTTCCGTCGCGGTTTTCGGTGAGTTTGAGGCGCTCGCCGTCCTCGTCCGTGACCGTGATGTGCTGCACAGTGGCGTTCCGGCCGGGCGTCACGGTGATCGTGACCTTGTCGCCCGCGCTGGCATAGGACTTGTCGACCTTGGCGACACCGTCGCCGCTGTTCGAAATCTTCACAGGGAAGCTGGGCTTGGCGGGCTCGCCGCCGCCGGACGAGCGCTGCTGCACCTTCACGGTCGCGACATCCGTCTTCGGCGCAATCGTCTGGCTTTCGTTATAGACAGCGATAAAGGTATAGGTCTGCGTCTTGTTGGGAAGCGTGGCCGAATACGTGCCATCGCCGTTGTCCGTCATGGTGACGGCATTACCGGCCTCGTCCGTGCCGGAAACCGTCACCACAGCGCCATCCGGCAGATTGCCGCGCTCAAGCGTCAGCGTGACCTTGCCGCCGCCCGAGAGTGTGTCGTGGTCGGCAGTCAAAATGAACGTCGGCGCGGTGCGGTTCTTTGCCACAAGGTTGATGGCCAGTGTAACCGGCTTATAGTTCTGCGAGGTATACTGGACGGTGATGGTGCCAACCTTTCCCTCTTTCGCCGTCTCGTTCTTGAGAATCGGAATCGAGACGCCCTGCTTGCCGTTTACCGTCTTCAGCTCCGCGCCGGAGCTATAGTACTCGCCAGCCGAGACGTCCGGCTCGCCATAGGCCGTATTTTTGCCGAAATACAGCCCTTCAGCCAGCGCAGGAAGCTCTGGGAGCACAGCCTCGTAGGTAGCGGCCCAGCCGTTGTAGATCGTGAGCGTCACGGGCGCGGGGTCTGACAGCTTGGCCTGCTTGACGGTGATTTCGGCCGTTCCGGAAGCTTCCGCGTAGGTATAATCGGCCGGGATAAACTTCCAGACAAGATCTGCGTGCCTACCGGCGTCCAGAATTGCGTCCGGCGTCTGCCAGGCGAAGGTTCCTTGAATCGTCGGATCTGTCGTGCCCAAAAGTGCGATGGTGTTCAGCCGCTCGCCGTAGGTGAGCTCGGATTTGCTCGGTGTGGCGGTAGCTGTGACGGCTAGGCGATCCTTTGTTACCACGCGAACACGAATTGTAACATCTGAATAATTCTTACAAGTTACAGTGATAGTAAATTGGGCAGCCTCTGTACTCGGAGCCGTAATTACGGCATTCACAGGAATCTTCAGACTGTGGCCTTCCAAGACAACCTGGTTTGCGTCAATCAACTTAGCTACTACGATGTTCTTTTCCGTAATCTCATAGCTTTCAAAGCCCAGGTTCTGAAGGTTACTCAGGCACGCATCCAGATCAATCGTATACGTGTGCGCAACGCCGGAGTAAGCATCAACTGTTTTCGTCTGCTCCATATGGGACGTATTCTTCGTAATCGTGCCGGTCGCCTGGAACGTTTTCTCCATGATCGGCTGCTTGTTCGCGTCATAGCCGAAGCAGTAGTTGTGGTTCGTCAGCGTGACCGTGACGGTTACGTTTTTGTTCTCTCTGGCGTTCTTGTCTGCAAACACAGCCGAGAGCGTGTACGCGCTTGCGGGAACAGTCAGATTGCCAAGGGTAAGGCTGCTGCCGTCCTCAATCTTTGCGCTTGTCGTACCGTCGTAGGCGCGCGTCTGAATGGTGGCCGAAAGGACCGCGTCGGACAGATCAATCCGCTGAACGGTCAGCTGCACGGTGTTCGACGAAAGCGTATAGCCGTCTCGGGTGACATCGCAGCGGTACTCATAGCTGCCGATGTCCTTGGTCACCGTCAACTCGCTTGTCGTTTTGCCAGCGATTTCTGTATTATCGCAGAACCACTTATACGTCGCGCCGCTGCTGTTCGCCTCAACTGTTGCCGTGAATTTTACAGACGTGCCGTAAGGAACTGTCGTTTCTCCATCGGCCGAAATCGTCACGGAGCGAAGCGGCAGGATTTTTACCTCCTTGGCCGTATCCGATGCAAAGCTCGCCGCCGTAATGTTGCCCTTTGCCTCCCAGGTTGTCGAAGCCTTAAAGGCATAATAGTCAGGAAGCAGCAGTCCGTAGTTCGTATAGACCGACGAGTCCGTTACGTCGATGGCGTAGTATTTGCCGCCGTTGAGCGTGAGCTTGCCGTCGCCTGTGACTTTCAGCCGGTCAAACGTGCCGTCGCCAATCGAGACCGTACCACCGCTGAATATGAGCGCAGACGGGTCGGAACAAGTTACTTTGAAGCTTCCGCCTGCAATGCTGAAATTGCCTTCGGTTACCGTTGTATTTCTGATTATGGTTACATCTCTGCGCAGATACACACAAGAGCCTTCGGTTTTCTCCGCCAGGGCCAACATATCATCGAAGTAACCATAGTTTTGCGGGCCGTTCATCCACAAATATGCTTCAGCTTCAGCGCCACACCAGCATTTACCGTTGTTGCTAAAATCGTGTCTATGGCTTTCAATCGTAATGTATTTACCTTCGCCCGCAATAAGTTCAGGTAGATTTCTTGCGTCCGGAACATAAACTCCGCCGTTCATAAACACATATGCGTAATTATTATTAAGCTTTCCAAGCGTTGCCCCTTTTGTAATAATATGCTTATAATTTCCATTGGTTAGCATTCCACTGCCGTAAGGTTCGAATGTGAGCTTTCCGTCAAAATACGCACTCTTACTTCCGACAGTCAGCAATGCATGATCATCTACAGTAACATCTCCTACAGTAACATCTCCTTGAAATTTACCGTTGCTCACCTCCAACGATCCACCATAGGTAACCTTTGCATGATCATAGGTTCCGCCGTTGACGGTCACATTTCCGCCGCTTATAAACAAACTTCCAAAATCAGAATTTTTGTCGCCGGCAATGTATGCATACCCTCTCACTGGCCCTGAGTTTGAGGAGTATCCATGCACCATAATACTTGGCGCGTTTACACCTTTGGTTTTTGCGCCTTTATTTTGAATTGTTCCGTCGCGAACGTTCAGATAACCGCCAGCCTCCACTTCAATGACGCCCTTAACAGAGTTATAGCCGGATGTGTCCCCGATCACCGTTCCGTTTGAAAGATTCAGCTTCCAGTAGTCCCATTGAACGTGGAACGCCACACCGCTGCTCGTAAGCGTTTTTTCATTCAAATCCATGTAGAGTGTTTTTCCACCGAGATCATTCGGGTACAGGTATTCAATCGTTCCAACCTGCGCGTCCTGGAATACGGTAAACCAGCAATCTTGGGATTTTAGCATCTTCCAGGCTGCGTTCATCGCAAGGTCAAAGGTTTCATAATAGGTTCTCTGACCGACAAGCGCACTAGGAGACACGCTGGCCGCCATCTGCGATTTGCATTTACGGCAGTAACCAGTTTTCTGGTCAACATCACCGTGGACGTGCGCGCAAGTAATGAATGTCTTTTCAAGCGTTTTCACAACCGAGAATTCACCGGAAGTAATCACCGCCTGAATGTAATATTTTTCTTCACTTGGGGTAAATTCAACAGCAAACGCTTGATCTGCTGTGTAAGTCGGTTTTTTTAACGATTTCTGGTATGCGTAATTTGTACCATAACGCACAGAATATTCGCAAGTAGCCTCTGTACCGGCTTGACCGGCTTGGAATTCACTCAGCGTTACAGAAAGCGTCGCCTCTCGGTTTACATAAGCATTTTCTGGGCTGACAGTAATATCAGAGGTTGTGAACGGGGCCTTCGCAACAGTAACATTTTCTATCGACATACTCCGAATTGCTAAAGCGTCAGCCCATTTTCTATTTATTTGATAGCCCATGTCGGAGTCCAAAAAGTCGCTTACATTCTGCCAAGCAATGGTTGTCATTAGCCCTTTATATTTACTGCCTATCGTGACCGACAATGTAGCGGTTTTGCTTTTCACACAAAACCTACCACAATTTATTGCTCCAGAATTATTATTTTTTACGGTCAAATTGGCCGTACCGCTGACCCACAAGGGATTTCCAGGCTGTGTTAGTGTATGCCCATCCAAATCGAGCATAAAGGAACCCTTCCGAAGCTCATAGCTGTCGAGGCTGCAATCAGCAAGCAGTGTCACCGTACTTCCAGCGTCTGCTTCCCGCGCCGCATCCAAGGCTTCCGACAACGTCTCATAATAGGTGGCGGAGCTGGACGCGCCAGCGGTAAGCTCCGCCACCAGTGCGGCGCCGCACTCGGTACATTTATTATTGCTGTTAATGCCCGGATGTGGGCACTTTGCGAACGTTAATTCGCGTGTTCTAGTAACTGTAATTCCTTTATAAATAATTGTGACACAAACCGAATGTCTGGCCTGTGTCGGCGTGAAAACACTGTATACATAGTATTCATCACCGCTTCCACCAAATGTTGGTGTCTGTTCTAAGCTATCACCATCAACTGTTATGGCCAAACCACCGGCTTTTACTATGGCCCCTCGTTCTTCAAGCGTTATATTGCGCACCACAACACGTAAGATTGTTTCAACACCAATCACTCCGTCAGTACCAATATCTTTGCTATCCTGTTCAGCCAAAATTTCACCAACAGTGAAAGTCAAACTACTCTCATCGAGCGACAGCGGCATGAGCAGCTTCTCTGCCGTCATCAGCTCCGACTGTACTTTCTTCTCCGGCTCCGGGGCCGGCGTTTCATTTTCTTTGGCTCTCGGCTCGGGCTGCGGCTCGTTCATAGACGGAGCGGGCCCCTCCGGCGCCTGCACATCCTCTGCCAGCGCCGCCATCGGCAGCATCGACAGACACAGCGCCAGACAGAGCAGCCAGCTGATCACACGTTTTTTCATAGATGCCTCCTTTTATCCTTTAATCAAACGCCCTTCGGACGATTCCTACAGATCCTTCGGCACCAGCCACAGCTTCTGCGCCGCGGTTCTATCCTCGCTGCGGCGGTGAAATGTCCCACCAGATCAGGCGGCTTTTCGCGTGCTTGCGCACCGCGGTTGTGCAGTCTGTATGCAAAAAGTGCAAAAGCTTTACTTATCTTAATGATAATTATAACAGTTTTTTGACTATTGCGTAAATCAGCACAAAACATAAAAATCATGATGCTATTTTGTTGATATTTCCAAATTAGCTGATTATATGCCGCCGGATTTTCAGGCCTTTCCGCAAAAACCGCGCATTTTTTCGAACCCTCATTGCTGGCAGTATCTTATGCTTTAGGCTTTTTCGGGGTGCGCCGGTGCGGAAGACGTATGACCGTTTCCTCTCAAGATAACGCCATATTATAATATTTTCTTTGTGTATTGTGTAGCAACCGGCACCATTCGCAGAAGAATGCATTTCAATGCCTCTCGACGAGCAAACAGTTTCCTGCTATACTGAAAAAAGAATTATCTCAGGAGAGCGAGTGCGATGAAGAAGATACTCTTTGTGTGCTTGGGCAACATCTGCCGCAGCCCGATGGCGGAGTTCGTGATGAAGGACTTGGCAGGCTGTCAGGGGCTACTGTATAAAACAGAAATAGAATTTTGCTAACTTACAAATGTGTGGTAAGGTGAACGGAATGGATAACGAGCTTCAAACGAACTATACAACAGAGCAAACCTATCATTCAATCCGCCATTCCATTGTGCCTGCAAAGCGTAGTTTGAGTGCGGCAGTAAACTCCGCAATGGTGACGGCCTATTGGGAAATCGGCGAGCAGATCTACAAAGCCTGCGGAGAAAATGACCGCGCAGGATATGGCAAAAAGCTGCTGCAGCACATCTGACAGCTGAATTTGGAAAGGATTTGACGAGTCAAATTTGCGAAAAATTCGCCAGTTCTACTGCGCATATCCAATTCGAGACACACTGTGTCCTGAATTGAGCTGGTCGCACTACCGACTACTGATGCGCGTTCCCAATGAGAAGGAGAGAGCCTTCTATGCGGAAGAATGCGCGAAATCCGCGTGGAGCGTCCGACAGCTTGAACGGCAGATCCACACGATGTACTATCAGCGCATCTTGGCAAGCCAGGATAAATCACTTGTTGCTGCTGAGATACAAACGACGAAGCCGAAACCGGAATATGAAAAAATCATCAAAGACCCCTATGTAATGGAGTTCCTGCAAATCCAACCGGATACGCATGTGTATGAGGGAGAATTGGAGCAGGCATTGATTGACCACCTGCAACACTTCCTGCTGAAGCTGGGACGAGGCTTCTCCTTTGTAGCACGACAGAAGAAGTTTACGCTGGATGGTCAGAACTTTTTCATCGACCTTTTACGCATCAAGATCTTGGCCAGATGCAGATGTACGTCAGCTACTATACTCGTGAGTTGATGAACGAAGGGGACACACCGCCGATTGGCATTGTCCTTTGCGCCGATAAAAGTGATGCTGTTGTAAAGTACACTTTGCCGGAGGATAATCACCAGATTTTCGCATCCAAATATTTCACCTATCTGCCGACAGAAGAAGGACTGAAGCGAGAACTGCGGCTGGATGAGTTCCAAAAGCTGTATGAGTAATACTCGTGTTGAATTCGGACGGGGGTTCGAATTGCATCAGCGAAAATTTGAAATAATTCATTCTATGAAAAATGCTGACTACACTGAATTGAAAAAATCTGAAAAATTCACTCCGGCGCTCTATCATGAGAAAGATGGAATCTGGGAAGGAGGCAGTACAAGCCAGTTTTCACCGGTAATGACATTTAAGCTTTGGGAAAAGTTTTCTGATAGTTGTCTGGAGGTATCTGAAAGCATGGAAGTTAATGGAAAGAAAACTTTTGGATATGATGAACCAATTATCTATAAGCGAGTATAATCCAAAAATGAAATATTGCGATAAATTCAAATTTGCCGTACTTGATCCCAACAGGGCTTGAGGCGGGCACGCCCCGACAGGAAGCTGTCCCAAAAAGACAGAAATTTTCAAGAATTGAAAATTTGCGGACACGGGACGATCCGCGCTCTTGTGAACAATAGAAAAACCAGAACTGCATGGCTGATTCAGCGAACGGTTCTGGTTTTTCTTGACGGGCGAAGGCCTTTCTGATAGGGTAAAGGCAAACTGGAGAACTGGCGCCCGACGCACTGCGTGTCGGGCGCGGGGAGGGAAAAGCGTGGAAGAAAATCTGTTTCGTTCCATCCCGCGGGTGGACGAGCTGCTCGGTCAGGACGAGCTCAAGGTGTCGGCGCTGCCGCCGGTGCTGCTGCGCGAGAGCGTGCGCGAGGAGCTGGACGCGCTGCGAGACGAAGTGCGCGGCGGCCTTTCCGCGCTGCCGGAGACAGGCATACTCTGCGCGCGCATTCTGGCACGTGCAGAGGAAAAGCAGCTGCCGACGCTGCGCTCGGTCATCAACGCGACCGGCGTGACGCTGCACACGAACCTTGGCCGCGCCTGCCTGAGCGAGCGCGCGGCGAACGCCGCGGCAGAGGCGGCGAGAGATTATTCGACGCTTGAATACGATGTGGAAAACGGCTGCCGCGGCTCGCGCTATCAGCACGTGGAGGCGCTTTTGTGCCGCCTGACGGGCGCGGAGGCGGCGATGGCCGTGAACAACAACGCCGCGGCGGTGCTGCTCATCCTGTCCGCGCTCGCGGGCGGGGGAGAGGTCATCGCCTCGCGCGGCGAGCTCGTCGAGATCGGCGGCTCGTTCCGCATTTCGGAGATCGTGACGCAGTGCGGCTGCACGCTGCACGAGGTCGGCGCGACGAACAAGACGCACCGGCGCGACTATGAAGCCGCCATCGGCGAGCAGACGAGAGCGCTTTTGAAGGTGCATACAAGCAACTACCGCATCGTGGGCTTTACCGAATCCGTACCGCGGGAGGGGCTGGCGGAGATCGCGCATGGGCACGGCCTGCCGCTCATTGAAGACCTCGGCAGCGGGGCAATCGTCGACCTCGAACCGTTTGGCATCCGCGGCGAGCCGACGGTGCAGAGAAGTCTGCACGCTGGTGTGGACGTTGCGTCGTTTTCGGGCGACAAGCTGCTCGGCGGGCCGCAGGCGGGGCTGATCGTCGGAAAAAGGGAGTACATCGAACGGATCAAAAAGCACCCGCTTGCGCGGGCGCTGCGGCTCGACAAGATGACGCTTGCCGCGCTGCACGCGACGCTCAGCGCCTATCTGGATGCCGAGATCGCCGTGCGAGAGATCCCGACGCTCGCGATGCTGTCGGCGAGCGAGGATGAGCTGCACGCCAAGGCGCTGCGGCTGCAAAAGGCGCTCGCGGACACGGGCGTTTCCTCGCAGCTCGTGTGGACGGGCGACGCTGTCGGCGGCGGCAGCGCTCCGGCGCAGGAGCTCACCGGCTGGGCCGTCGCGATCGAGCCGGGGAGGCTCAGCGTGGATGAACTGGAAGAGAAGCTGCGCCTTCGCGCCAAGCCCATCGTCGCGCGTATCCACCGCAGGCAATATTTGCTGTGCGTGCGCACGATTCGAGAGGAAGACTTTGCCGAGATCGCCGCGGCGGCTGCGGAGGCCATCCGATGAAGCATGTTATCATCGGCACGGCGGGTCATGTCGACCACGGCAAGACCGAGCTCGTCAAGGCGCTCACGGGCGTGGACACCGACCGGCTGGCCGAGGAGAAAAAGCGCGGCATCACGATCGACCTCGGCTTTGCGCGCCTCGACTTTCCGGACGGGAGCTGTGCGAGCATCGTCGATGTGCCGGGGCACGAGAGGTTCATCAAGAACATGCTCGCCGGCGCGGGCGGTGTCGACCTTGCGATGCTTGTCGTGGCGGCGGACGAGGGCTTCATGCCGCAGACAGTCGAGCATCTGGACATCCTGCAGCTGCTCGGCGTGAAGGACGGACTCATCGTGCTGACAAAGACCGACTTAGTCGACGAGGACTGGCTGAACATGCTCGAAGAGGACGTCAAAAGCCACGTCAAGGGCACGTTTTTAGAGGATAAGCCGATCCTGCGCACGTCCGTCCGCACGGGCGAAGGCATTGAGGCCCTGCGCGAAGCGCTCCACGTTCTGACGCTGCACGCGGAGGAAAAGAGCGCGCGCACGCCGTTCCGCCTGCCCATCGACCGCGTGTTTTCCGTCGACGGCTTCGGCACGATCGTCACCGGCACGCTCATCGACGGGCACATCGCCGTCGGCGACGAGGCGCAGCTCATGCCGCTCGGGAATAAGTGCCGCGTGCGCAATTTGCAGGTGCACGGGCGCGACGTGTCGGCGGTGTACGCCGGACAGCGCGCGGCGGTCAACTTAGCGGGCATCAAAAAAGAGAGCATCAGCCGCGGCGATGTGCTGTGCAGGACGGATTCGATGCAGCCGTCGCTGATGCTGGACGTGAAACTGCAAAATCTGCCGGATTCTAAGCGGATCATCGAGAGCGGCTCGCGCCTGCACCTCTACCACGGCGCGGCGATGCGCCTTGCAAAGGCGGTGCTGCTGGACCGCGACGCGCTGCGTCCGGGCGAGAGCTGCTATGCCCAGCTGCGGCTGAGTGAAGCGCTCGCCGCGCGGCAGGGCGACCGCTTTGTCGTGCGCTTCTACTCGCCGCTCGAGACCGTCGGCGGCGGGGTGATCCTGGACGAGCATCCGTACCGGCACAAGCGAAACGACGCGCGCGTGATCGCCTCGCTCGCCGTGCGCGAGAGCGGATCGGACGAGGCAAAGCTTGTGCAGGCCGTCGGCGAGCACGGCGCGGATGGCATGACGCTTGCGGACCTTGCCGCGTGCTTCGATGAACCGGAAGAAAAACTGGTGGAAATGCTCGCCGTGCTCTGTGCGCGGGGAAAGCTCGTCGAGATCGCGCCGTCGCGCTATCTTACATCGTCGACGCTGGACAGGCTGTGGACGGACTGCGAGACGATGCTGTCAAAGTACCACCGCGAGCATCCGCTGCACGCGGGCATGCGCCTCGCCGAGGCGCGGCAGCGGCTTCTGCGCGGCAAAGCACGGGAAAATGCGGACGCGATCCTCGCCTGCTTTGCGCGCGAGGGAAAACTCACGCTGACGGCGGAGCACTGCGCGCTTGCGGACTTTTCCGTGCATCTGACCAAGCGGCAGAGCGCCATCCGGGAAGAGCTGCTGCGCACCTGCCGCGCGGCGGGAATTCTTGGCAAAAAGCAGGACGAGCTCTGCGCGCTGTTCGACAAAAAAGACCGCGTGGAGTGCGCGCGCGTGCTCGAAAGCCTTTTGTCCACCGGCGAGCTCGTGCTGCTTGCGCCGGAGCTCTGCGTCGAAAAAAGCGTTCTGGATGCGGTCGACGCAAGGGTGAAGGCATGGTTTGCAACGCACGACACGCTCACGCTGGGAGAATTCCGCGACGCGCTCGGCACCTCGCGCGACCACGCGCTGCTGGTGCTGGAGTATTACGACCGGCGAGGGATTCTTCGCCGCGAGGGCGATGTCCGCAGGCCGGGCGCGCAGTTTGGCGAGATAGAAAAATGAGGCGGCTTTTGTCGCCTCTCACATGGGAGTAGATGGGTGCTGGTGTGCCCCCCGGTCTTCAAAACCGGTGAGAGGGGTGAAGAGCCTCTCGGGTGAGTTCGATCCTCACATGCTCCCGCCAGAGCCTCGCGGCCGTGTGCCGCGGGGCTTTTTGAAAAATGTGGATTTCCCTCTTGACAGAACGGAGGGAAGCTCATATAATACTACTGTTCGCGGCGTGAGCCGTACAACTTCATATCCGGGTGTAGCGCAGTTGGTAGCGCGCATGGTTCGGGACCATGAGGCCGTGAGTTCGAATCTCGCCACTCGGACCAGTTAAAAGCCTTGAAAACGTAAGTTTTCAAGGTTTTTTGCAACTTTTAAGAGCAAAACGCGTGGTGCGCAGATGTGTAAAAACTCCAAAAGCGCACAAAAAAGCGCACAACTGCGAAAATCGCGTGTGAAAGTCATTGATACGTCAGAAATGAAAGGGTGCGTTTCAATGGCGAACATTCGAGAAAACAAGAAAAACAGCAAGATTATTTCTTTCCGCTTTATCGTCTGCTTAGAGCGTGATGTGCGCGGCAAGCAAATCAGAAAATACACCACTTGGATAGCGCCCGCCGACTTGACGCCAGCAAAGGCAAGAAAAGCGGCGGAACGTGCGGCGGATGCGTGGGAAGAGGAAGTCAAAGCAGAGTACCAGAAGCAAAAGAAACTCGGCAGCGCATACCGTTTACCACCTGATAAGCGGCGGGATGATTTTGTGTCGTTTGTGAATGACACGTGGTTCGTCTTGCAGATACGCGGAGAAAACGACAAGCCGAACACCATAGCGTTTTACAAGAACATGACGCGCATTATATCGGAGTATTTCAAGGGTTCTGTCTTGCAGGAAATCAGCCCTGTTGATATTCAAAAATATCTTGTCTATCTGCGCACAGAGTACAAGAGCAAATTGGGGAAGTCGTTTTCGGCAAAAACATTACGTCATCAGTACGGGACGCTCAACCTGATATTTGGCTAAAAGTGGTGCGCGGGAAAAGAAAAACGAAATGCGGATCACATGATTTTCAATGGCCAAAAACGGCAAAAAGATTCGATCACTTTTGGAGAGTCTCATTAAAATGTCCATTGAATAACTGTTTGCACAATGCTATAATCCAATTTACGCATCAATAAAAACAGTGGGTTAGAGACTTTCTTCACACCCCATAAAAGGAGAGACGATCTATCATGGACATCAAAGGAGATTGGAAAAAGCGGGCCGTCTGCGGATTGATGGTGCTGGCAATGGCACTGAGTTTGTTGCCAACTTCTATTCTGGCGGCCGATACGCGCAGCGTTACGGACAACGCCATCAAAAACGGAAGCTTTGAGGAGCCTGCGTTTCACGACAAGAATTCGCCGCAGTGGCCTGCAAACAATGTTCCTGACTGGGATACAACGGCATCCGACCATTTGATCGAGTTCGGATCGAGTCGGAACGGCAACGATGCGCCCCAACTTACAGGCTACGACAAGACTATTCCGGATGGGCACCAGTTTGCGGAGCTGAACGCCGACGAAGAGAGCACGCTTTATCAGTATGCCACGACGGTCGGCGGCAATGTGTATGAGTGGGGTCTTTCCCACCGCGGCCGCGAGGGCGTCGACCAGATGGCGGTCATTATCGGCCCGAAGCAGAACGTTAAACCAGCCAAGCCGAGCAAGGATGGCAGGGACCAGTTCATGCGGATGACGGACTGGGTGAAGAGCCATGCTGAGAAGCTGGGTGTGAACATTCCGGATACCGGCTGTACGCAGAAGATCACGGTCTACTCCAAAAAGTTTGCCGCAAACGGCGGCTTCCAGAATGATATCGGGGATGCGTTCAGCGCTTCGCCGTCTGACGTGTACACGGAGAAATGGAATGTCTGGATCATCGGCACGAGTAACAACGCCTGGGGCAATTACGGCACGAACAGCTCGGACTATGCGGAGGGGAAGCTTGCGTACAGCTGCCGCTACGCCGTGCCGGACAGGCAGACGGAGACCGTCTTTGCCTTCTGCTCCTATTCTGCGGCGACGAATAATAAGACGCTCGGCAACCTGATCGACAATATTCATTTCAGCCTTTATCAGACCATCACGGCGGCGGCCACGGCGGAGGGATGGGGCAATATCCGCGTTTCGACCGACGACAAAAACGAGAATTACGAGATCGACGGCAGTATGCGAGAGCTGGTAGTGGCTGACGGCAGCACCATCACGGTGCAGGCGGTCGAACCGGAAAGCGGCGATGTTCAGTTTGTCGGCGCGTATGTCACGCGCCAGACGCAGAACGGGCTGGTGAAGGAGTTTATTCCCGCAGGGAAATGGACGAACGATGGCAGAACCTATGCTTATAAGCACCGTGTGGAGGAACCGGCGGATATCGTGCTGGTCTTTGTCAAAAAGCCTATGGTCATATATGAGGCCAACGGCGGAGACCGGTATACCTACGGCGACAATGGAACAAATGCGGTCTCCTTTGCGCAGCAGGCGGGCAGTGACGGCGCGTTGACGTCGCGTGGACCTTATAAGGCGCAGGCTGCCGCAACAACAAAGGACGGCTGGAAATTTGACGGCTGGCTGCTTGCACGAAACAATAAAGTGCTGCCCGCGGTCCACACCGTGAGCTATGACGCGGCAAGTGAAACCTTTACCTTTACGGCGGATGGTGGTACAAATGAAACGCTCCAATCCGGCGGCGCGACGCTCATCGCCCAGTGGAAGTGGCGTCAGCGCTTCGTCACCGCCTCGCGTGTGAAGGAAAACAGTACGGTGAGCGCTGATATCCGGGAGAATACGGAGTGCGGCAGCATTACAGTAGTAAAGAGCGACGGATCGGCTGTTGCAACAGAAACGGATGGAGCGGTCACCGACTACTATTCTCAGGCCAACGAGAAAATCACGGCGACTGCGGCAGCCAAAGAGGGTTACCGCTTTGTCGGCTGGTATCAGCAGCTGGACGGCGATACCTACCAGTTCGTCAGCAATCAGGAAACATATACTTATACGGCAAAGGCTGAAGGCGTGCAGACGATCTACGCCCGCTTTGCCCCCACGCATACGGTGACGTATCGGTGGACAACCGAAGAAGGGAAATGCCCGCCGGAAGAACTGCTGAACAAGAACGGGATATCGCTTCCCGAAACTGGTACGGTCGTCGACGGCGGCACGTATTATATTTCGAAAGACTTGGAAATAAATAAGACCATCGACGGAACAGGCACGATAGATGACAGAACGGTTCCCGGCAAGTGGGTCTTTACCGGCTGGCGCAGCGGGGAAAGCGGCGACAGTGATATCCGCGAGACAGAGCTTATCAAGGTGAAGGGGGACCGCACGCTGACGGGCTTCTGGACATTTATTCCGGAGAAGGAGCACACGCTGACCTACCAGTTTGCGGACAACAATCGCTGGAGCCCGAGCGGCAGCTTCGCGCAGACGGAAGAACACTACCGCGGCGAGAGCGTTACGGCGCAGGCCGAGCCTGACCGCAATCAGACCACGGATGGGGAAGATGTGCTGGCCACGGACAACGTGACGCTCTATGGAGATTGGTCGTTCAAGGGCTGGCAGCGCAGCGACACAAAAGATACTGTTGCTGCGGGCAACGGCTTTGACATGCCGGGAAAGGATCTGACGCTGACCGGCCAGTGGGAATTCACCCCGTATACCTACACTGTGGTGTATGATACCGGCGATGGAAAGCCTATCAGCGATCCGAAATATGCAAGCTACGACTATGCTGCGCTGCTGGGCAGCAGTAAGTCGGGCCTCAATGCCCCAACGGGCATTCCCTTCGGCGCGTCGATCGAACTGATGGAGCTTCCTGACGGGACGAAAATCCCCAACGACAAGTATTTCGCCGGTTGGAGCATTGTTGATCCGACAAATGCTGACTTGGGTACCATCGAGACGCAGGCCCCCGGCGATTCCGTCGGATACAGAAAGCTTGGAATCACGAAGGACAAGCGGAAAGTAACGCTCTACGCCGTATATAAGAACAAAGACATGGCAACGGTGGACTTTGCCGTCAACGATTCGAACTGGGGCGATGTGAACCCAAAGAGCGGCAGCTTTATGGTGCAGAACGGTAAGGTAGACGAGGGTACCGTTTCCTCGACCGCGACTCCGCGTGAGGGCTACCATTTTGTCGGCTGGTGTGAAAAGGGCGCTCTGACGCCGGTGAGTACGGGTGCGACGCTGACTGTTACGTCCGACATGATGCAGGCGAAGCTCCCGCTCACGGGGAGCAGAGAGGAGAACGGAACGCCCGTGCTCGTGGTGCACTATGTCGCCGTGTTTGCGCGCGACAGCTTTACTGTCGAATTTGAACCCAACGGTGCTTTGGACGCCGGGGGTAAAAGTGATGTGACCGGCGAGATGCCGCCGCAGAAGTTCCATGATCCCAAATCGAAAGACCAGCCGACCATGCTCAGGAAGAACGCCTTTACGCGTCCGGGGTATGAGTTTACCAGCTGGGCGGAGTCGAAAACGGGGGAGGGGCGCACCTATGCTGATAAAGCGCCGTTTGCAGAGGTGACGATCTATCGGGAAGAACAAATCAGTGACGGCGGTACGATCACCCTCTACGCCCAGTGGGAAAAACTGCCCGATGTGACCATCTCCTACACGCCGGAACCGACTTCGCTCGGTACGGTCAAGCTCAATCCGACGGAAAGTAATGAGCTCGACCCGCAGGACGGTATGGTCTCCGAGTCGCTCAATCCCGAGACCGGCACGGCGCGCGGCGCGACGGCTGTGCCGGGAAAAGGCAGTGTGTTTGTCGGCTGGTACGATGCGCAGGGGAAGCATCCCCTGACAGACAAAACGACCTATACGCCGGAAAAGGGCTCGTCCGGACGCTACCAAGACGGCAGCTATGTGGCGCGGTTCCGTCTGAAGCAGTATGTGCTGCACTATGACGCCAACGGTGGCACGGATACGATGGAGGACCAGACCTTCCCGCACGGGCAGGCTCATCCGCTGGAGAAGTGTGCCTTCAGCCGCGAGGGCTATAGATTCGTGGGCTGGGCAACGGAGCCGACAGACAAGGTCAAGTACGAGGATCAGGAGAGTATCAAGCTGGACGAGGAGTTTCCGAATCTTACAAATGATAACGATGTGGTGACCCTCTACGCCGTCTGGGAAGAGCAGAGCGTGACGCTCAGCTATGAGCCGAACGACGCGGAGCTCGGCTCGGTGAGCAGCGCGTTGGAGACTGTTGCCGCCGTGAAGGGTACGGCCAAGGGTTCGACCGCGCAGCCGAAGAGCGGCGCGCGGTTCGACGGCTGGTACAGCGCCGACGGCACGCTGCTTTCGACTGAGCTTACGTTCGTTCCGACGAAGGCGGACGGCGCCGTCTGGCAGGGAACGACCTATTACGCGCGTTTCAGCGCGCGGCGCAGACCCTCGACCCCGTCTACGCCCGCAAAGCCGGACGAGACAAAGCCGACGCTCGCACCCATTCCGGAAATGCTCAACGGCGAGGATCATTACGCCTACTTGCTCGGTTACGAGGATGGCACCGTTCGCCCGAACGGAAGCATCAGCCGCGCTGAGGTGGCGACCGTGCTCTTCCGTCTGCTCAAGGACGATGTGCGCATGCAGAATTTGACGAAGGACAACGCTTACAGCGATGTGTCGGGTACCGCGTGGTACGCCGCGGCGGTGTCCACGCTCTCGAAGATGGGCGTCATCAGCGGCTATCCCGACGGCACGTTCCGCCCGAACGCACCCATCACGCGCGCGGAATTCGCCGCGATGATCGCACGCTTTGACGAGACTGCCAAGTCGGCCGACACGCCGTTCACCGACATTTCCGGCCACTGGGCCAAGAATGCGATCGGCAAGGCTTACGGCAATGGCTGGGTGGAAGGAAGCAGCAAAACGGTGTTCTGTCCGGAAAGCAACCTCACCCGCGCCGAGACAGCGACGCTTCTGAACCGCGTGCTGCACCGCCTGCCGGAGAAGGAGAGCGACCTGCTCGCAAACCAGATCGTCTGGCCGGACAATCCGGAGACCTTCTGGGGCTATCTTGCGATCCAGGAGGCGACGAACTCGCACGAGTACGAGCGCAAGGCGGACGGCGTTCACGAAACGCAGACCGCCAAGCGTGAGAACCGCGACTGGTCGAAGGAATTTGAACAGTAAGCATATAAACCGCCATCTCAGGGAGCTACTGCACCCCGAGATGGCGGCCTTCTGTTATTGCGGCATATAGCATTTTTCCGGGGCGTTCGCAGGCAGCAACTTTTCAGCCCGTGCTTTATCTGTTTCGCTCAGACCCGGCGCATTTCGCAGAACCCAAACCAAGTCCGAGACGTTCAGCGCAGATTCGTTCGAGTATGAGTTCATGTATGCCCCGATGGGCGATGGCGGCGTTTACGAATATGTCGAGCCTTGGTACGGCTTTGCGGTCAAAAAGGAGAGTGACGCGCAGGACTACGCGGTCGAATTTCTGCGCTTTATGGCCCGTCAGGACGAGCTGAACACGCTTGCTTCTATCAAGGGCGTTCCCTCTGCTGCTGAGGAAACGACGGATGAGCGCTACACCGCGCTGAACGATATCGATAAGGTGGAGATGAAGGTCGTCATCGATGGAACGGTTCCGGCCTACATCGGCACGCTCCTGAGCCATGCGGCAAACGAACTGCTGGATGGCAGCATCGCAAGCGCCGATGACGCAGTCGCGTCGTTCGTCGCCCGCTGCGCAGAGTCCACGCAGGGCGCGGATTGAGAGCAGGATTAATAAAGGCAGGCACTTAGCGAGTACCTGCCTTTTTGCGTCGCCGGCAGATATTTTAAGGTTACTTTTATTTCACTGCTTGCTGATATGAGAACATTTTATTTGTCTCCCGCTCGTTTTTCAATACTATGCTTGGAAATCTGGGGCAAATCGTTATTGCTAATTGGGATGACTTTTCGGATATAATTCCTAACCAGGCATGGCTCATGTCTCGCATGGATGATTTGGAAATGTCTCGCAATATAATTATGCATACAGGGGGGCTTCCTGCAGACGAAATTGACTGGATTGAAAGTGTCGTCAGAGATTTGTTGAGACAGATAGGCTAATATATTGGAATACTGATTGTTTCCGTCCGATACTCTTTTTTATCCTTTTGATTTGATGAAATCTTATAAATCTACTTGAGCCAAAAACCGGCAAGTTTCTGTAGAAACTTGCCGATTTTTAATTTTATTCGGTTGTTTCCTCGCGCAGCGAGTCTTTGAACAAGCTGCTCATATAATCGCTTCGTCCATAGAGAACGCGGTCAATGTAGACATCGCAACCTTGCACACGGTAAAATACCATATAATTGCCGCTGACAAGAAAACGATAGTCTGTTCCTACATCTGCAATGGAGGATAACGGGGTTCCCATTTCTGCGAAATTTTTCAACGGGTCAACCGCGTTCATAATGTGATCTATCACGCGTTCCGCAGCAGAACGATTCTGAGGTTCCAATACGATGTAATCCCAAATATCATCCAAATCGCGACGGGACTCGGGTGAATAATGAATTTTATTCTTCATTCGCTCTTGCGCGGAAGTGCGCCATCATATCGTCCGGTGTCAGCCAGCCTTCCGTTTCGCCGGAGAGGCGGCCTTTTGCAAGCTCATTCATCAGGCGGATGGTCGCCTGTGTTCTCTCATAGTCCTGCATATCCACGATAACGTACCGCCCGCGCCCGTTTTTCGTCAAAAAGACAGGAGCGCCCACAGTCACATCATGCAGTACCTCGCTGTAATTTCGCAGGTCAGAAATGGGTTTAATGTTCGGCATTATCTATCAGCTCCTTTCAAACATAGTATATCCCATTTTGCTGTAAAATTCAACAGCAAGTTTGCAGCGTACATTTATAGAAATGCGCGCTGCCTATGTATTTAGAATGCTATCCATTCATTGGCAGAGGAAAAAGAAGCGCATCTATGATTCAGCAAGGGCAGAGTACATCAACAAGATGCCACTCTGCCCTTTTTATTTTATAATTTCGTCATATCAAGACTCTTTCACAAATGGTGTAATTGTGGTGTAGTAGGCGCCGTTTGAGCGATGAAAACCATTGATATAGCAGGCTTTTTCGAGGCTTCTTAAGATATTGCCGTGGCAGATGAATAAGATTTTTGTCATTGCTGTTATATCCCTTCAAAAGCCTCCAAGCCTTGATATTTCAGGGCGTTTGGCACTTCTTTCATTTTTGCTGTTGTGTCGGAAACCTACACATATTACCGTAACTCTACGCAGATTTTCAGGCAAATAATCAATGCCATCATCGAGCTGCTTCTGGATTTCCTTTTCTTTTTCACGCAGTTCTTTCAGATCGGAGGAATACACCGTCTGCTGCTTGCTGCGAATGTCTGTGTACCGATATTGATAAATCAGGCCTTTTCTCTGGCTCTCTCCTGTCCGCAGGATGCGTCCTTTGTTGTCTTTGCGCTTTTCGGACATTGTCAAACTCCTTCCCGTGATGGAAAGAGCCTTGATATGACACACTTATTGTATCATATCAAGGCTCCGATTTACACCACAAATTTCAAATAGAATACGCCTGCTCGATGAACTGATCGAACAGGCGGCGTTTAATTAGGCGCTTGTTGCCCACCCAGAGGACAAATTTGCACCGGTCCTCGTTGGTGATCTCACGCAGTTTGTTGATACCAATGCCGGAATAAGCCGCAGCCTCCTCCAAGCTCAGATTGCTCTTTTCCCAAATCGGGATTTCCTTCATAGGCAGTTTACCCTCCATACAAAAATATGAAGTCATGCAGAGCTATGTGATGCACAAACCGGCAAACGATCCGATTTTTACATTCATTGAGAAAAAACGCGGCGAGGGGAAGAGCGGTAAACTTGCCATGGTGGCAGGCTTGAATAAGTTCCTCCGAAGCGATACGAGCTATCCCATTGGGCAGTGCTGTGTGGATATTGTGAACATGGACGAGGAGGTGCTCGAACCCCCGGCCTTCTGGTCCGTAGGTTGTCTCCCAAGAAAAATAGCATCATTTTTGCTCGAATTCGGTGCTTTTCGGCGCGGTTCGTTCAGAAAAGTTTCCGTTGTCTCCAACCAGCCCTGTTCATTCCATTCCTATTCTGGGTCAAAAGTGGGTCAGATACTGAATATCTTACATGATATAAAGCACAGAAAGCCTGACACATCCAAGCCATGTGAGGGCCTCGGATATCTTATCGATTCCGGAGCCTCCTACGTGTAAATATCCGACATACTCAATACTGGTTGCCCATGCCGAAATATTTGAAGCCACAGATGATTATAATGCTTATAATAGCGATATCATAGACAGCAGCAGACCACCGTTGGATAACTTGTCTAATCAATCATTAATAAACATCCATTGCCTTTAGGTACTCTACGATATCACGACCTTCTGCGATTCCGTGATACATCTTCCTTGCCTGTTTACCATCACCGATACTGACACAGGGGATTCCAGACGTCTCAAGGACTCGCCATATGTCTGTCTCCACAGGCTTGGATCTCAGACCAAGGGCACAGAAGGCGTAATCATAAGGAATTTCTTTTTGTTCACCGCCACAGAAAACCAGAACGCTGTCATCACGCACTTCTTTCACGCGGTGAGAGAGGAGAGTAACCACCTTGTGCTTAGCGAAAACTTCCAGAGTGTACTGCTTGCTGAAGGTATCCTGTCCGCGACCGATCTCCGGAAGCATCTCCACAATGGTCACCTGATTACCGTTCTCTGCAAAGAATTCCGCGATATCCAACGCCACGGGACCGCCTCCCGCCAAGAGAATCTGCTTCCCGGTGATGTCTGCTTCCTTATCCAAGTTTTTCAGAAACCCATTCACATCCGTCACCCGTCCGTTGGGGGCATTCAAACGTTCTTGCAGACCGGGGATAGCGGGATGGAAGGGTTCGGAGCCAATACTCCACACCACCAAATCTGGCTTGAAGGCACGGATTAACTCGGAGGTCGCGATGACTCCGGTGAGGCAGGTCAGGTTTTTCAGCGCATCTGCCCGGTGTAGCATGTAGTCCAGCAAACGCTGCATACGAAACTTGCGGGGAATTTTGGCAATCTTTCGTAGCCAACCACCCAGTTCCGCTTCCTTCTCCAAAAGCGTAACGGTACATCCGGTTTCCGCGGCGGTACAGGCTGCCTCTAGACCACTGACGCCGCCGCCAACGACCACTACGTTGCAGCGCTTTTTCACTTGGTGGATCTTATGCCATTCCTCCCTATCAATGGAAGGATTTACTGTACAGCGGATGGGCTGATTCAAATCAAGACGGTGAGCCACGCAGCCGGTGTTGCAGGATATGCAGGGACGGATATACACATCTCTACCAGCCTGAGCCTTCATGGCCCATTGGGGATCCGCAATCAGGCCGCGACCGATGACAACCAAATCTGTCTCGCCCTGGGTGATGAGCTCGTTTGCCATTTTCGGATCTCGAATATTGCCCATGACTGCGCAGGGGATGCCGAATCGCTCCTTCACAGCTCTGGCGAGATAGGTGCGCCAACCGTCAGGCAGTTGGGCAACATCCATGGCATACTTAATACCTACAGAGGCATCAATAATATCCACGCCATCCTTAAGGGTCTCCATAATAGCCAGAGACTCCTCCAACGTGTTTCCTGTTTCAGTGAATTCCTCCAAGCTGAGGCGAATCATGATGGGATAATTTTCACCCACGGCTTTGCGCACCTCGTCAATGACCAGGCGGCAAAAGCGAGCACGATTTTCCACGCTACCACCGAATTCGTCTGTACGATGGTTCCAAGTGGCGGAAAGGAATTGATTGAGCAGATACCCGTGACCGGCGTGAATCTCCACAGCGTCAAAACCGGCATTCTTGGCCCGCGCCGCCGCCCGACCATACTGCTTGGTCAGGCGATAAATTTCTTCAACACTCAGTTCCTCGGTAAAGGAGCCGTCTGCCAGAGAAATATTGGAAGCCGAGACCGGTGTACAGCCAATCCTTGCAGGGATTGCGGTGCAACCGGCATGGTTAATCTGCACGGAGGTACAACAACCATAGCGGTGCATGGTTTCATTAAAGGTATAGAGCGAAGGTATGAAGCAGTCCTGATCCAGACGCAGTTGGGTGGTGCCGTTGGCCCCTTTGGGGAAGTCCACACAGACGTTCTCCAGAATGATGAGTCCCACTCCTCCGGCGGCTCGGAGACGGTAATACTCAATATGCTCCGGACTCATTTGACCGTCGCTCTGCGCGAAGTTGCTGCCCATAGGTGACATGACAATACGGTTTTTCAGTATCATGGATTTGATTTGAAACGGGGAAAAAAGCATGTTGTAATTGTTCATCGCATAGTTCCTTTTAGTCGAGCTCAAAGAATCTCTTGGCATTGTTGTATAGAATGTTCTCCTTGGTCTTGTCACTCAGCGGCAGATTCTCAACATGCCGAATCAGAGTGACCAGAGGCACACCCATCATGGCCCAGTTAGAGGCGAAAGTGAACTTGTCGGGGAAGTTGTGTTCAATGGCATAGAGCAGCATCTCAAAGCCGCTACCAGGGACGGTTAGCTTCTTGGGATCCATGATTTCCATGTTCATATACAGATTGCGGTGGCGCATCACCAGACCCACAATGTCGGGGATCCAAGGCCAGCCACCCACAGTCGCCATGATTTTCAAATCCGGGAAATGGCAGGCAACCTCATCGATGCAGCGAGGATGCCCCAAATCATAGGGCAATGGGATGATGAGGTTCATGTTAGTGTAAATGAACACCGGGATGCCCAATTCCTCGGCTTTTGCGTATAAAGGGTAACAGCGCTTATCGTTGGCAGGCATACCGATGCGGATTGGAGATAGATACAGAGCGGACAACCCCAACTCCTTCACACAGTATTCCAGTTCCCGAACAGCGGCCATGCCCTTGCTGGGATCTATATAGGCGGCACCCTTTAGACGAGTAGGATACTTAGAAACGATTTCGGCGGTACGCAGATTGTTCCGGTCATGGGTGCCGGTGAAGCCCCACTCCACGCCCAACTCGTCCAACTGCTCCATAAACCGGTCCATGGTGATGTTGTACTGCTTGGCGCGCTCGGTGACCACACGCTTGAACTCGTCTTCACCTTGCTCAGCAACGATTTTATCCAACTCATCCAAGGTGAAGCCGATGGCCTTTGCTTCGGCACCCTGGAAGAAACGACGGTAGCCATCGCGGGCTTTGGGTCCGGTTCCTAAACAGTACTGGCTCAACCGATTGAGATACAGATCATCACCAGTTGGCAGGTCCAGATACAGGTCGATCACTTTTCTGCTCATTGTACAGTCCTCCTTAATTAGTTAGATACAGAATAAATGGTTGGGGGAATCACTCCTTGACAGCGGGTTTGTCGCTGGTCATCAGACTGACCACAACATAGGTGATAGCAGCGGGGATGATGGGAAACACACCGGCCATGGGAACTTTCAGCCCGAACCAGATAGCGACAACGATGACCATGCCGACGAGGGAAGATGCTACAGCACCCTTGGTTGTGCCGCGCTTCCACAGAGCGCCGCCGACGAAGGGAACAAAGCAGGCAGCAGCAAGGAAAGCATAGCAGTTGCTGAACAGGTTCAGCATGCTGTTGAAGGTTAGGGCCAGAACCAGTGCGATGCCGCTGGCAACCACGTTGACCACATTGGAGAAGGTCTTGAGCTGCTTTTCGCTGGCTTTCTTGTTCAGCACAATGGTCCAGATATCGCGAACCAGAATTGCGGACAGCATGATCAGGCCGCCGTCAATAGTGGACATGACCGCAGCCAAAGCTGCAGCGATGATCAGAGCGGCAACGACGGGTGACAGTTCATTGAGGATAACTGTGAAGAAAGCGGAACTGCCGGAAGCACCGTAAGCGGCTGCGCCATAGGAGCCGATGAAAGCAGGCATCAGGGCCAGAGGAGCCATGACCACGAAAGCAACGATGCAGGCCATCTTGGATACACGGGCGCTCTTGGCGGAAGTAATGCGCAGGAAGTTATTCTGGTTGGTAACCTGACCCAGCATCAGGGGAACGGTCATAAATACCAGAGCCTCAAAGTCCATGCCCTTGAAGTTTAAGGAGGTGGGGCTGGCAGTACCGTTGGCAACGGCGTCTTTCAGGAAGCCATAAGCGCCATTCCGGAACAGCACGAAGGTGGTCAGCACCAAGCCTACAGTGATGATGATGGTCTGGACGACAGAGGTGGCATAAGCGCCCCACAGACCGGACATCTGGGAATATAGCAGGACCACTACGACGATGGTCACAGCGCCCAGAGTGCCGCTGAAGCCCAGAGCCTCAAACAGGGCCTTGCCTGCCATAATTTGACCGCCGAAGACGCCGATCACGGACAGAGATTGACTTAAGTCAAAGATAACGCCGGGAATCTGGCTGTTATAACGCTCTCTGTAGAAGTCAGACAGAGTGAGATAGTCGTGCTTGTAGATGAAGTCGTTCAGGCAGAACGCCACCATCAGGCAGGAAACGGCGCAGGCAATGCCGTAAACTCCGCCTGCCAAACCTATGGCGGCGCCGTCGGAAGCACCACCGACAACGAAACCGTTGCCGATATGAGCGCCAATGTAACCGCCGGCCAACAGGATGACACCGCCACTCTTACCCATGCGCAGATAGCTGTCAAAAGTCTCTGAGTGCTTCCTGCCCATCCATCCGATAGCGAGCATACTCGCAAAGTAGATTACAAGAACAATACCAATTGTAGCCAGCATATTTTTCTCTCCTTCTGCTTTGTGATTTTTTGTTTTCTGACTGGTGGTACGCGGGATATCCTCTATTGCTTATTGCTTCTTCCACCTCCTCTTGTCTGTTTGGACAGCCATGAGCAAAACTCCAAAAGAGTAGTAATTGCAATGGTTCCCGGTCATGGCTGAAACCGGAAATCACTCATATGGTAT
>ERZ809407.1155-NODE-1155-length-25006-cov-8.545429_pt1 | contig 25006 bp, 23 predicted proteins | sample MGYA00520792_ERZ809407 | MGnify/ENA primary metagenome ERZ809407 (study PRJEB31576, sample SAMEA3212665) | Homo sapiens | biome: human-gut; feature: human gut; material: fecal | place: Sweden | collected 2012 ...
AAGTTCTTGCCGTAGTAGCTGTAGAGCCATGCCGTGCGGACGATGAAGTGGCGGTGGCAGAACTGCTCCACATACTTCTCACCCATGAGCTTGGTGGAGCCGTAGGCGCTGATGGGGCCGGGAATGGTGGCCTCATCCTGCGGGATGCCGCCGTTCTCGCGGCCGGAGAAGACATAATCCGTAGAGACGTGTACCAGACGGGCGCCGGTCTTGGTGGCGGCCTGTGCCAGATTGCGGGGGCCGATGGCGTTGGCCTTGAAGGCAGCGTCATGGTTCACCTCGCAGCCATCCACGTTGGTGAAAGCGGCGCAGTTGATGATGACGTCCGGGCGCTGACGGCGGATGAAGTCATCCACCATCTTGTAGTTGGTGATGTCCAGCTCCGGCAGGTCCACCGGAATGACCGTGGCGCTCACCAGCTTCTCGGGGATGGGGCCAAGCTCACTGCGGCCTTCCCGGAGCTGCTTGATGATCTCGGTGCCAAGCTGGCCTCTGCAGCCGGTAACAATGATTTTCATGCGGATACCGCCTCTCTTAATACTTCAGTTTGCCGTCGGCCACATTCTTGAGGTGCTGGCCGTAGGGGCTCTTGCCGTAGCGCTCTGCGCTTTCCAGCAGGGTATCGCGGTCGATCCAGCCGTACTTGAATGCGATCTCCTCGGGGGCGCTGATCTTGATGCCCTGACGCTTCTCGATCATCCGCACAAAGTCGGCTGCCTCCACGAGGCTGTCCATCGTGCCGGTGTCCAGCCATGCAAAGCCGCGGCCCAGCAGCTGGACGTCCAGCTCATCCTGCTTGAGGTACATATCGTTCAGGGTCGTGATCTCCAGCTCACCGCGGGCGGAGGGCTTGACCTGCTTTGCCATCTTGACGACTTCCTTGTTGTAGAAGTACAGGCCGGTGATGGCGTAGTTGCTCTTGGGATGCTGGGGCTTCTCCTCGACGCTCAGCACCTTGCCGTTTGCGTCGAACTCCACGATGCCGAAGCGCTCGGGGTCCGGCACATAGTAGCCGAAGACGGTGCAGCGGCCCTTGTTCTCGGCATTGGAGACAGCATTCTTCAAAATCTTGGAGAAGCCGTTGCCGTAGAAGATGTTGTCGCCCAGGATCATTGCGCAGCAGTCGTCGCCGATGAACTCTTCACCGAGGATGAAAGCCTGAGCCAGGCCGTCCGGGGACGGCTGGACCTTATATTGCAGATGGATGCCGTACTGGCTGCCATCGCCCAGCAGCGCCTCGAAGCGGGGCGTGTCGGTGGGGGTCGAGATGATGAGGATGTCCTGGATGCCCGCCAGCATGAGGGTGGACAGAGGATAATAGATCATCGGCTTGTCGTAGACGGGCAGCAGCTGTTTGCTGGTGACCATCGTCAGCGGATAGAGCCGGGTGCCGGCACCGCCGGCCAGAATGATACCTTTCATTTTTGTGCACTCCTTATATTATGAAATAAAAAAGTTGTGCAGCTTGTACAAGGCCCGACAGCGTATCCGCCGGGTCCTGTATGGATTCAAAGCGGAGCTGCGTCCGCTGTAAACAATGTTGGTGGTAATACGCCGCCAGCCGCCGGGCTTCCCGCGCCACGCGCGCTGGCAGGATCTCGCTGTGCACTACTGGCAGGCTTGCGATAGTATTACACCTTATTCTACTATCAAATCGAAAAAAAAGCAAGGAAAGAGCGCCCTCCGCAAAAATTTTTGCGGAGAGCGCTCTTTTGTTTCATCAGCAAAGGCTCAGAACTTGAACCCCCACTTGTGGAAATACCGCAGCAGGCTCCCGGTCTGCCACAAAAAGGGCTTGAGGCTGCGGTGGGCTGCACGATGCCATGCATGGATGGCGGTGTACTGCGGCACGAGGTAGGCTTTGCCGGTGGTGCGCATCTTCTGGGTCAGGTCGGCATCCTCCACATACATGAAGTAGTGCTCATCGAAGCCGCCCACGGCCTTGAACTCCGCCGTCCGCACGGCGGAAAAGCTGCCGGTGCAGAACTCGATCTCAACGGGAGCGGACAGATCCTCCCCCTCCATCAAATACGCACGGTTATATTTCTCCCAGAATTTCAAAAACGGCAGCTGGCGGTAGACCATAGGCCGCAGCGCACAGCGCCGCAGCGGCAGGCTCTGGGGACGGCCATCCGGGAAGCACAGCCCCGGCCGGGCCATCACAGCATCCGGGTGGGCGGCCATCCAGTCGGCCAAATCGCTGAGGGTATCAGCGGTGAGCTGGATGTCCGGGTTCAGGATAAAGTGGTAGTCGCTCGTCAGCTCCGGCAGGACGGTGTTGTGTCCGGTGCCGAAACCGCCGTTCTCCCTGCGGCAGCGCACCTCGACCTTCTGGCCGGGCTGAGTGCTCAAAGCGCCGCCCTTCACGGCGGCTTCCAGACGTGCGCCGCTGCCGTCGGGGCTGGCGTTGTCCACCAGATAGAGGGTCAGCGGGTGGCGGCGGGTGTATTGCAGCACCGTCTGCGCCGCCTTGAGGGCTTCGTCGCAGCCGTTATAGACAACGATACAGGCAGAGAGTTCCAAGTTCGTTCTCCTTATCATTCCAGCGGTAATATCTTCAGGCTGAAATCTTCGCGCTGGATGTCGAAGTTGGGATTGGTGCAGGGGTCGCCTGCAGCCAGCAGGTCGCCCCAGCGGGCCTGAAAACGCAGCACCTCGCCCTGAAAACGCTTCTGCTTTTCGGGGTTGTCCTCCATGCCGCGGCTCTTGCTCTCGTAGTGGTAGAGCTGGGCAAACGGGGTGAAGACGTTGGTGTAGCCTGCCTGACGGACGCGGACGCAGAAGTCCACATCGTTGAAGGCCACGGCATAGCTCTCGTCCAGACCGCCCACTTCGTCGTAGATCTCCTTGCGGATGAGCAGGCAGGCGGCGGTGTCGGCGTAGACGTCCTGCACATAGTTCAGGCGGCCCATATAGCCGTCGGAGCTGGCGGGATAGTACTTGTGCAGATGGCCCGCCACGCCGCCGATGCCGAAGCCGACACCGGCGTGCTGGATGGTGTCGTCCGGGTAGAGCAGCTTGGCGCCCACGCAGCCCACCCGCTTCTGCTGGGCGTACATGACCATCTCTTCCAGCCAGGCGGCGGTGATGACCTCGGTGTCGTTGTTGAGCAGAAGCAGATACTCACCGGTGGCGAACTTCTCGCCGAAGTTGTTCAGGGCGCTGTAGTTGAAGCCCTTGCCCTCCCAGGTGACGACCTTGAGGTTATCGGGGTGCTCCTTCTGCATCCGCTCGTAGGTGCGGAAGGTCTCGGGGGCCTTGCTGTTGTTCTCGATGAGGATGATCTCAAAATCCGGGTAGGTGGTGCGGGCGTAGATGGACTCCACGCAGGTCACCAGGTCGCGGATGTGGTCGCAGGTGGGGATGAGGATGCTCACCCGGCCCGGATGGTCGATGGTATAATCGGTCTTGTAGTAGCCCGGCGTACCCGGGATGAGGGACACATCGTCCACGGCCACGCCGCAGCGGGCGTAATGAGCCTTGAGGGCGGCAATGCCCGCGTCGATGCAGTAGGTCTTGGCGGAGATGTCGCTGGCCGTGCTGCCGGGGCTGGAACGCCAGTAATAGAGGGCGTGGGGGATGTGGACGATCTTCCGGGCCGTCTCGGTCAGGCGGAGGAAGAGCTCGTAATCCTGACTGCCGTTGTACTCCATCCGCTCCGGGCCGCCTGCGGCATCCATCAGCCGGCGGCTGAAGAGGGTCAGGTGGCAGATATAGTTGTTGGAGCGGAGGTTGTCCAGCATGAAGTCCGGCTTGAAGTGGTAGAGCACCACATTCTCCACCTTGCCCTCAAAGGTCGCCTCATCGGTATAGACGAAGTCGGCTCCCTGCTCTGCGATGGCCTTGGCGGCGTACCAGAGGGCGCAGGGATGGAGGATGTCGTCGTGGTCCAGCAGGGCGATGAAGTCGCCGGTGGCCATCTCGATGCCTTTGTTGGTGTTGCCGGGGATGAGCTCATTCTTCTCCAGCTTCCTGTAGCGGATACGAGGGTCCACAGCGGCGCGCTGCTGCACCATCTCGCCCACGCCCGGGGCAGTGCCGGCGTCCACACAGCAGAGCTCCCAGTTGCGGTAGGTCTGGTTCACGACGGAATCCAGCAGCTCTTCGAGGAAGTCCAGCGGGGTGTTGTAGAGCGGCACCACGATGCTGATCTTGGGGCCTGCAGGCTGATTGCCTGCCTGCCGCACCAGCAGTTCCACCGGTGCGAACCGGTCGGCGCGCATGACTTTGCCCGGGAAGAGGGCGGCGTACTCGCGGCGGGCGCGGGCCAGTTCCCGCACACCCTCGATGCCGCCGCTGCGCAGCTCCCGCAGGAGCACGAAGAAGGGCAGAGTGTGCCAGAGCTGGCGGCTCTTACTGACGACATAGCGCATGGGCCATGTCATCTTCCAGAACTTCGAGCCGGTCACCTCGCCCAGTGCCTTTTCCAGCTGCTGCTCGTGGCTGCGGCTGAGCGAAAGGTCGCTGCGCAGCCGGGCGATGAGCTCAGCTTCCTCGCCGCTGGTGCGCTCGGCGCGCACCATCCGGTCACGCAGGATGTCCATTTCCATCTCGTAGCCCCGCACCATCTTCAGCTGAGTGGGCTGGCTGGTGCAGAACAGCGCCGACTGCTGAGCGCGGCCCTTGCTGCGCCAGCCAAAATCGCGGAAATACCCTCTCTGGGCCAGCTGCTCGGCCCAGCCCGCCATCACGGTGCTCTCATCGCTCACCAGCAGCACCCGGGCGGGCAGGATCTCGGGCAGCGTTTCCCACGCGGGGTCTGCCACCACAAGAAGCTCTGCCTCAGAGCTCTCTGTCCACTCTTCTGCCTCCACACCTGCACGGTGCAGGGCTTCCGTCAGCTGGGACATCTGCTCTCCCAGCAGGGCCGCCGAGGCGGGGTTTGCCTCCTCCGCGATGCGCTGCGCCAGTGCGCGGCAGCGCTCCCGCTCCCGCTTTTCTTTCTTTTCCTTCTCCAACTGCATTCCGTTCTCTCCACCTGTTATTCTTTATCGTATCGCTCCCGCTTTGGAGCGTGAAACGCGAAATAGTCTGTCTCTTGTGTACAAGCGTGTACAGTATACCAAATCACGTCTCATTTGAGAAGTATTTTGCGCAATTCCTTTTGATTTTTTACATGCCCAGCAGGCGGCGCAGCCAGCTGAACAGACCGCCGCCGGAGCTCGTGCCGCTGCCCACCGTCCGGATGGAAACGCCGGAGTAGTAGTGCTTCAGGATGTCGCGGTAGCCCATCCCCTCCTCGGCGGCGTAGCCCACAGCGCCGCACTGGCTCATGCCCACGCCATGGCCGAAGCCGTAGTAGTACATACAGGGTACACCCGCTGCATCCGTGCTGAAATCGAAGCAGTAGCGGGAGGACACGAACTGGCCGATATAGCGATAGCTGCGGCCATTGGATACCAGCGTATTGTACTGGACGAAGCCGCCGAGGTCTTTGTGGGTGGTGTCGGCGCTCTGGTAGGGCTCACCGGTGCGGCTGTCGTTGTACTCGACATAGTCATAATCCTTGCCGATGATGCGGCGCATCTTCTCGTGGTACTGGCGCTCATAGGGGCTTTCCACGCTCTTGAGATACGGCACATCCGAGCCCCAGGCGTCGAGGCTGGAGCAGGTGCCGTAGACGCCGGTCTGGGTGTTGTAGCCCGCGCTGGCCGACCAGACGGCATCGATGACGCTGCCGTTGCAGGTCAGCACCTCATCCTTTACAGCCTCCACCGCCTTGCGGATGGCCGACCGGGCCGAGGACGGGATGTCCTCCACGGGGGTGTAGATGAGAGCGTTGGCCGAGGAGCCGTACTGCTTATGGTACTCGAGGTAGGAGTGGATGGCCACGGCCTGGGCCTTCCACGCCTCCTGCGCGGCACTGGCGCTGACATAGCTGCCGATGGAGCCAAGCTCCGTGTAGGTGATGCCCACCAGGCAGTCCACGAGGTCCAGCGACACGTTCCGGCGCAGGCCCTTGCCCTTGATGTTCAGATAGGGCAGTGTAATTTTATCTTTGGAGCCGAAGAGCCAGCTCAGACAATTTTCCTCTTCCTCAGGGATAAGGGTGGTGTTTGCACCGCCAATGGTGGTGGCACCGGGTGCGGCATCCTCGGCGAACGCCGCCGGGACAGCCACGCACAGCATCACAGCTGCCAGCACCAGCGCCGCCAGACGGCGCGCGAAACTCAGACTCTGCTTCACGGTCATTTCCTCCTGTGGTTTCTGGATCTTTCCATAGTTGTTATCAGTGTAACACACTGCGCCCCCGACGGCAAGGACGGAAGTTGTGCAAAAATGTGAAAAGACGCCTTTGCAAGCCGCCGGAATTATGATACAGTATAGCATGAGATGATATGCCCCCTTTGGCGGGCATGACAGGGAGGGCCGGAATGGACAGCAGAGAGTTATATCCCAGCGACGAGCAGCGGCGCCGCATCATGGACTTTATCATGGCGGCGGGCGAGACGCTGCTGGAAAACGGAGCAGAGGTCTTCCGGGTGGAGCAGACGATGGAGATCATGGCCCGCAGCTTCCATCTGCGGGAGTTCCACGTCTACGTGCTGACCAACGGCATCTTCGCCAGCGCCGGCACGGCAGAGATCGCCGAAGTGCGGAACGTGCCGGTGCGGACGACTCACTTGGGCCGGGTGGCTGCGGTGAACGCCCTTTCCCGCGAGATAGCAGCCGGGGGCATCACACTGGACGAGGCTGAACACCGCCTGGCCGATGCCCGGCGCATCCCCTTCCCCAAGGGCAAGACCCAGCTCCTCGCCGGGATGAGCGGCACAGCCTGTTTTGCGCTCATCTTCGGCGGCACGATACGCTCGGCACTGGCGGCAGCGGCGGCGGGTCTCATCGTCAGCGGCTATCTGCTGCTCTGTGAAAATCGGAGGCTTTCCAACGGCTTCCGCAAGATCTCGGCGGCAGCGCTCATTACATTGGTCTGCATTCTGGGGTGCCATCTGCTGGACACTGAGGCCAGCCACGCCATCATCGGCGCCCTGATGATATTGACCCCCGGCATCGCCTTCACCATGGGCATCCGGGACTTCGTGCAGGGCGACTACCTCTCCGGCACCATCCGGATGATAGACGCCCTGCTCATCGCGGCCAGCATCGCCATCGGCACCGGCCTCGTGCTGAGCCTTACTTCGATCCTGACGGGGGTGACGGTGGTATGATGACCTTGACAAGCACACAGCTCGGCCAGCTGGCGGCACAGTTCTTTCTGGCCGGGGCGGGGACGCTGAGCTTCGCCGTCCTCTTCGCCTGCCCTAAGCGCACCCTCCCCTGCTGTGCGCTGGTGGGCGCGGTGGGCTGGTTCGTCTACGAGCTGGCTGTCTTATACGGGGCCGATGCCGCGGCAGCCTCCCTCATCGCAGTCATCCCGCTGACGCTGGTGTCCCGGCTCTTCGCCATCCTGCTCAAGACGCCGGTGACGGTCTTTTTGCTGACCGGCATCTTCCCGCTGGTCCCCGGCGCGGGCATCTACTACACCGCCTACTATTTCATCCAGGGCGAGAATGCCCTTTCTCTGGCCAACGGCATCTCCACCTTCAAGGTGGCCGTCACGCTGGCCGTGGGCATCGCGCTGGTGCTGGGTCTGCCCATGCCCAGCGGCCACGTCTGGAAGCGCAAATAAACCATAAAACAGCACCCCCGCTGTGCGCTGCCAACGCACTGCCGGGGGTGCTGCTGCTTTTCTGCGGCCTCTCGGGGCAGGCTCAAAGCTCCATCCAAATCTTTGCAACGGGCTTTTCTGCCGTCCAGTCAACCTCAAACTCGGTTGCCTTGCTATCGATCAGCTTAAAGCCTGTATTCGTTATTACATCGTTCAGATTCTTCAGCTGCTCCTTTTTGACCTTGCCGCCCTTTACCACGCTGACGGTCTCATCATACTCATCCTTGTTGCCCAGCTTCTGATCGCTCAAAAAGTTGCTCTTGCGCCAGTACTGGACTTCAACCTCTGCCATCACAGGGTTTTTGCTGCTATCGCAGCCAGAGAGAACACCCGCTGCTGCCACAGCCAGAGCCATCACACCAGCGCTCTTCAGGAAATTACGACGAGTCATATTAGTCATTTTCTTGCACCTCATAAACTGTTTTGTTTCTTCTTGTTTTCCTTTGCGCGTCTCCGCAAAAGACGGTTAGTTTGCCATAACTAATGATAGGGCATCTCCTGCTTTTTGTCAATATTTTCCCAGTATGTTAGTGCTCATTAACATCATATCGTCATTTTTATCTCCGGTTTATGGATTTTTCTCTCATTTCTTCATCTCGCAGACGTGTCTTGTCCGTGTTTGCCGCCGCTTCCAAATTCCTTGCACTGCGCCTGCTGCTATGCTATAATCAGGCTGTACTTATATAGTAAAGGAGTGTCTGCCGATGTCTGTTATGGAAACGCTCAACACCCGCCGCACCTACCGCCGCTTCGCCCAGAAGCCGGTGCCGCAGGATGTGGTGGACGATATGGTGGAGGCCCTGCGCCTGTCGTCCTGCGGCGCGAACCGTCAGGCCGTGAAGCTGGTGGTGGTGCAGAGCCCCGAGATGGTGAAAAAGGTCCATCCGCTGGTCAAGTGGGCCGGTTATCTGCCGCCGGAGCAGGGTGCTCCCAAAGCCGACGAGCAGCCTGTGATGTATCTGGCTGTCGTGCAGGACAGCTCCATCCCCGGCGACCTGAACACCGACACCGGCATCGCGCTGGCGAACATCACCCTCGCCGCATGGGCCAAGGGCGTGGGCAGCTGCATCATGGGCGCCATCAACAAGCCCGCCCTGAGCGAACTGCTGGGCATCGCCGCGCCGGACAAGCTGGCGTTCATGGTCGCGCTTGGCTGCCCCACTCACGCCGCCAGGGTCGTACCGATGACGGAGAAGACCGGCATCAAGTATTATCTCGATGAGAACGGTGACTACTGCGTGCCGAAGCGGAGCGTGGAAGAGCTGGCAAGAAGCGTATAATGGCTCTCCCTTTGGGAGAGCTGGCGCGAAGCGCCTGAGAGGGCAAGGACGCTGCCAAAGAATTGCAGACGTCGCGATAGTTTCGCTCTGACAAAGGGGCTGCCTATCGCCGTGCGGCGGCTCTGTCGCACTGAGCTTGCCCTCTCCGTCACCTGCGGTGACACCTCTCCCAAAGGGAGAGGCTTTCGCATCCGGGCAGACTGAGAGGTTCTGCATATATACATCGCTTTCAAGCTTTATTCTGCATAATTGTTTGCAATTCGGTTTCAATTTGATGGAATTTTTGCACAACACTTGACTTTTCAAATTGTACAACCTATACTAAACACGCTCTCTGATTTTTCGATGAATCGCATCGCAGCAGAGAGATGCAAACGATATGCACATAAAGAGGAGTGTTTGAATATGAAAAAGATCTCTCGCCGCAGCTTTCTTGCTGCCGCTGGCCTGACCGTTGCTGCTCTGGCTCTGACCGCCTGCGGCGGCTCTGCCTCCACTGCTTCTTCCGCTGCTGCAAGCTCTGTGGCTGCTTCTTCTGAGGCTGCTTCCACCAGCGCTGCCGCTGCTGAGCTGACCACCGTGGAGGCTGGCAAGCTGACTATGGCTACCAACGCCACCTTCCCTCCCTACGAGATGACCACCGACGCCGGCACCATTGAGGGCATCGATGTGGACACCGCACAGGCCATTGCCGAGAAGCTGGGCCTGGAGCTGCAGATCGACGACATGGATTTTGACGCCGCTCTGCTCAGCGTGCAGCAGGGCAAGGCCGACATCGCCATGGCAGGCATCACTGTCACCGACGAGCGGATGGCTGTGATGTCCTTCTCCGACAGCTACGCTACCGGCATCCAGTCCATCATCGTTCCCGAGGGTTCTGACATTGCTTCTCCCGACGATCTGGCCGGCAAGAAGATCGGCACCCAGCGCGGCACCACCGGCTACCTGTACTGCTCCGACGACTTTGGCGACGATGCAGTCGTGGCCTACGACAACGGCCTGACCGCTGTACAGGCCCTGAACAACGGCCAGGTGGACGCTGTGGTCATCGACAACGAGCCCGCCAAGGCCTATGTGGAGTCCAACCCCGGCCTGAAGATCCTGGACACCAGCTACGCCGAGGAGGATTACGCCATTGGCATGAACAAGAGCAACACCGCTCTCGAGGACGCTGTCAACGCTGCTCTGGAGGAGCTGAAGGCCGACGGCACCCTGCAGGCCATCGTGGACAAGTACATCAAGGCTGAGTAAACAGACCCCTCAAGGGGAGGCGGCCCACCGGGCACCTCCCCTTTTTCAAGGGATATAGGTTACAAAATTCTGACAAGATCATAACAGACGAAAAGAAAGTGAGGATGCGAATGGCCGCACAATACGAACTGTTGAGCCAGCTGCTGAAAAGCGGCGGCCGGCTGGACATGGGGCAGGAGCTGTTCTACAAATTTTATCAGGCCTTTGTCCTGAAGGACCGCTGGCTCCAGTACATCGGGGGCGTAGGCACCACCCTGCTGGTCACTGCCATTGCTCTGGCCATGGGCGTCCTGCTGGGCAGCGTGGTGGCGCTGGTGCGTGTGGCCCACGACCAGCAGCGCCCCGGCCGCTCGAACCCCGTGCTGGGGGTCTTTAACGCCGTGTGCCAGGTGTACACCACCGTGATCCGGGGCACCCCCATGATGGTGCAGCTGCTGATCATGAGCATGGTCATCTTCAACAACAGCCGCAACTTTACCATGGTAGGCGCTCTGGCGCTGGGCATCAACTCCGGCGCTTACGTCTCCGAGATCATCCGCGGCGGCCTGATGGCTGTGGACCCGGGCCAGATGGAGGCCGGCCGCAGCCTGGGCCTGAACTACATCACCACCATGGTGGTCATCATCATCCCCCAGGCCATCCGGGCGGTGCTGCCTGCCCTGGGCAACGAGTTCATCATGCTGCTGAAGGATACCTCCCTTATCACCGTCATCGGCGGCAAGGAGCTGCTGTATGCGGCCCAGGGCATCATGAACCGCACCTACGAGGCCATGTTTCCCCTGTTTGGCGTGGCACTGATCTATCTGGTGCTGGTGATGATCTTTACCTGGCTGCTTGCAAAATTTGAGAGGAGGCTGGCACAAAGTGACCGATAAGATCCTGGAAGTCCGGGGCCTGACCAAGACCTACGGCGGCGAAAAGCGGAAGGGCGCAAAGCAGGCTGCCCCCACTCTGGACGTGCTGCGGGGCATCGACATCGACATCTACCGGGGAGACGTGGTCTGCCTCATCGGCCCCTCGGGCTGCGGCAAATCCACCTTCCTGCGCTGCCTGAACCGGCTGGAGATCCCCACCGGCGGCAGCATCAAATTTGAGGGCGTGGAGGTGGACGACGACCACATCGACTCTGTCCGCCAGAAGATGGGCATGGTGTTCCAGCACTTCAACCTCTTCCCCCACCTGACCGTCAAGAAAAACCTTGAGCTGGCCCCCAGCCTGCTCAAGCTCAAGGACAAAGAGGCCATCTCCAAGCGCGCCGACGAGCTTCTGGCCCGCGTAGGTCTGGCCGACAAGGCCAACGTCTACCCCAAGAGCCTTTCGGGCGGCCAGCAGCAGCGCATCGCCATCGCCCGGGCGCTGGCAATGGACCCGGACGTTATCCTCTTCGATGAGCCTACCAGCGCCCTCGACCCCGAGATGGTCGGTGAAGTGCTTGAGCTGATGAAGGAGCTGGCTCACACCGGCATCACCATGCTGGTGGTCACCCATGAGATGGGCTTTGCCCGCGAAGTCTCCAACCGCGTCATCTTCATTGACGAGGGCCGCATTCAGGAGGATGAGCCGCCGCAGGAGCTGTTCACCAACCCCAAGCACCCCCGCCTGAAGGCATTCCTCTCCAAGATGCTGTAAGATAGAAAGAAACAATACAAAACCCGGAACTCTTTTCAAGCCGTCTTGGCTCTGAAGGAGTTCCGGGTTTTGTTCATTGTTTTTTCAGAGAGCTGTTTTGCAGCAGTCTTTCTGCTTATTCTCAGTTGTTGGCTTCCACCTTGCTCAGGAGGATGCGGTCATTGTCGAGAGCCTTGCCGGCGTTCTCGCGGAACTTCTCGAGCAGGTCGTCCACGGTCATCTTACTGCGGGCCTCGCCCTTGACGTCAAAGACGATGCGTCCCGCGTCCATCATGAGGGTGCGGTTGCCCAGCTCCAATGCCTGATGCATATTGTGGGTGACCATCAGGCAGGTGATCTTTTTTTCGGCCACGATGCTCTTGGTGAGGTCCAGCACCTTTTCGGCGGTGGCGGGGTCGAGAGCGGCGGTGTGCTCGTCCAGAAGCAGGAGCTTCGGGGTGACGAGGGTGGCCATCAGCAGGGTCAGCGCCTGACGCTGACCGCCCGACAGCAGGCCCACCGGCTGCTTCATCCGGTCTTCGAGGCCCATATCCAGCAGGGCCAGCTTCTCACGGAAGATCTCCTTATCCTTGCGGGAGATGCGGGAGAAGATGGCGTTGGGGGCAGTCCCGGCGCGAAGGTAGGCCAGCGCCAGATTCTCCTCGATGGTCATGTTGGGGGCCGTACCCTTGAGCGGGTCCTGGAACAGGTGGCCGATGACCCGGCTGCGCTGATATTCCGGCGCGAAGGTGATGTCCTCGCCGCCCAGCGTGATGCTGCCCTCGTCGGCGATGAAGCCGCCGGTGATGGCGTTGAAGAGGGTGGATTTGCCCGCGCCGTTGGAGCCGACGATGGTGGCGAAGTCTCCCGCTTCCATGGTCAGGCTGACGCCGTTCAGGGCCACTTTCTCGTTGACGGTGCCGGGGTTGAAGGTCTTGTGCAGGTCACGAAGTTCGAGCATTTCCATTTTACACACGCTCCTTCCGTGCCTGACGGGCCGCACTGCGGCGCTTCTCAAAGGCGATCTTCTCCCGGATGGCGGGCATCGAGATGGCCACCGCCACGATGATGGCGCTGACCAGCTTCATGGCAGCAGCCGGGACGTTGAAGCGGAGGGCCACCGCCACGATAAAACGGTAGAGACAGCTGCCGAACACGACGCCCAGCACACGGCGCACCATCGTCCGCTTGCCCACCAGCGTTTCGCCGATGATGAGGGAAGCCAGCGCGATGGTCACCATGCCGGTGCCTACGTTGATGTCGCAGCTCTTCTGGTACTGAGCCAGCAGGCCGCCGGAAAGGGCGGTCAGTGCGCCCGAGATGCAGAGGCCCACCGTGATGGTGAAGGCGGGGTTGATGCTGGAAGCACGCACCATGGCAGCGTTATCGCCGGTGGCACGAATCGAGAGGCCGAGGCGGGTTCCGAGAAAGCCCACCATGGCGGCACCGGCCAGCGCGATGACTACCGCCGCCAGCACCAGCTTATACCCGCCGCCCGTGAAGCTCAGGGCGCTCTTGGCGATGGAGAAGACGGTATCGGTCTTGACCAGCGACATGGTGGACGAGAAGCCCATCACGGCCAGGTTGATGGTGTAGAGGCCGGTGTTGACGATGATGCCGGCCATGATGCTCTCGACGCCGAGGCGGGTCTGCAAAAAGGCTGTGATGAAACCGGAGCACACACCGGCCGCCATCGCTGCCAGCAGGGCGAGGAAGGGGTGGCCGGTCAGCGCCACCTGACAGGCGACAGCGCAGCCAAGGGTGAAGCAGCCGTCGGTGGACAGGTCCGCGATATTCAGGATGGAATAGCTCAGAAACAGAGCCAGCGCAACGAGGGCGTAGATGCAGCCCAGCTCGAGCGCGGTCTGGATGACGTTGAGCGAAAAGATACTCGCCAGCATGGTGTGCTCCTTAAATAAATATTAGTTGAAGTTTTCCGACGTGGTCACTTCCACGACCTCGGTGCAGTAGGGTGCAAAGGCCTTCTTCACGGTGTCGAGGTCGAGTCCCAGCGCCTCGCAGGTCTCGGTGTTGATGGTGGCAATGCCGTTGTCGAAGGTCTGGAAAGGCAGGTCTGCAGGGGTCTTGCCGTCGCAGAGCAGTTCCGCCACCATATCGGCGGTAGCCTCGCCCAGCTGGACGTAATCGACGCCGTAGCCCACGAAGGCACCGTTCAGGGCGAAGCTGTCAGCGCCGGTGTAGTGCTGGACGCCTGCCTCGGTGAAGGTCTCGTAGATGGAAAGCTCGGCGGTCATGACGGTGTTATCGGTGGGGGTGAAGACAGCCTTGACACCGGCGGCGATGAGGGCCTCAGCGGCCATCTGGACTTCGGCGGTGGTGGTGCCGTTCTTCTCGATGTACTTGATGCCCTTGCTGTCGCAGAAAGCCTTGGCGTCTGCAATGGCCTGTGCAGAAGAATCCTGGCTCAGATCATACAGCAGACCGATGGTGTCGATGTCGGGGTTGACGGCCAGGATGAGGTTCATGATGGCGTCGGTGTTCAGGGCGTCGGAAGTGCCGGTGATGTTCGGCTCGGTGTCAAAGCCTGCGGCAGCAGGGTCGGTGACGGCGGAGTAGACGACGGGGATGTCGGTATCCTCCACAGCAGCCAGCATGGTAGCGGCGGTGGGGGTAGCCACAGCCACGATGACGTCCACGCCGTCGGCCACGAGGTCGGCGCCGATCTGGTTCAGGTTGGTCTGGTCGGCCTGTGCGTTGGCGTAGTAGTCGGCGTAGTCGAAGGTGACGCCCTTCTCCTTGCCCACCTCGTCCAGACGCTCTTCCACCGACGCAACGATCTGGTTCAGGGAAGCGTGGTCAACATAGTTGACAATGCCCACCTTGAAGGTCTGGCCTGCCTCGCTGGCGGCGGCAGAAGATGCTGCTGCACTGGAAGCGGTGCCGGATGCAGTGCTCGAAGCGGACGAACCGCAGCCGGTCAGACCCAGAGCGGAAACAGTGGCGGCGGCCATAGCGGCTTTCAGAAAGCTGCGGCGGGAGATCCTGTTCATGGTTTTCATAGCGGTTGCTCCTTCCCTGGAGCGGGCGGCATGTAAAATAAAAACCCGCTCCACTTGCGGGACGGGCTTTTGTTCTCATATAACAAAACGACCCTGTCCCTGTGTGTTCATCCACAAGGACAGAGTCGAAAAATTCGAATCTGCGGTGCCACCTTGCTTGCCTTGCTCGCTTTCCTCTTGAAAGCCGCAAAGCCCCTCACGGAGAGCCAACACTCCCCTGCCCTGTAACGGAGGCTTCCGTCCCAAGCTACTGGAGGCTCTGCCTCGTTTGCCCGGCCCTCGGCGGCCCACGAATCTCTGCCCCGCTCTCGCCCGTTTTCACTGTCCGGGCTCACTGAAGATGCGCTCTGCAGGTTCTCTTCCGCCTCATTGGTTTGATTGCATTATACACTTTATCCGTGTAAAGTCAAGAGGGAATTTCAAATTTTTCCGTCAGATTTTTTCACGTTTCATCACTCGAGGTTGAGTTTGTTTCGCATCAGCCAGACCGTCAGCCCGAACCAGAAGACGCCGAATGCCGCCGCGATGCCCAGCGTGACCATCGCGCTCCCCATGTATCCCAGAGCCGAGACGGTAGTCTCGATGCTGCCCACATCGCCTACGGCGCTATAGATGGCCGTCTCGTAGACGCCGGTGCCGATCTGGAGCAGCTTTTCGAGCCAGCCCTGCAGATACTGCATGACAAAGAAGCTCAGGATGCCCGCCAGCGCGGGGTGGTTCTTGAACTGATGTCCCACCATGCAGGCAGCATAGATGCAGGCGATGGCGCTGACCATCCGCACGAAGCTGACGACGCCGCTGAAAGCCAGCGCCTCCCAGAACTCCATGTTACAGCGGGCGAATGCCTCCCGGATGCCCGACCACATCAGCGGCAGCTGCTCAAGCAGGTCCATATCCGCCATCATCAGGACAGCCAGAATGCCGAAGGAAAGGCAGGCTGCGAGGATGCTGCACAGGCTCCACACGGTGCTGGAGATGAGCTTCGAGGTCACAAGCTGTGTTTCCGTCACCGGCAGGGTGTGCATCAGATAGCCCTCCCTGCCCAGCAGGTTGCGGTAGAAGCGCTGCACGATGGTCATGATGGTGACGACCACGGTGCCGATGATGACGCCGGTGTAGACAAGGCTCAGCAGGCCCACGAGAGTCGAATAGGCGTCACTATTGGTGCTGTTCCATCTCCAGACGGACCCGCCAAAGAGCACCGACGCCGCCAACAGGGCCAGATACATTCCGCCGTAGGTGCGGGCGGTGGCCTTGAACTCATATTTCAGTAACTTTTTCAGCATTTGAATACCTCCCGGAAATATGCATCCACACTCATGCCCTCGGTCTCGCGGAGCTCATCCACCGAGCGGTGGGCAAAAATCCTGCCGTTCTTCAGGAACACAGCCTCATCCAGCACCGGCTCCACGTCCTCGATGAGGTGGGTGGAGATGATGACCGAGGCGTCCCGGCTGTAGTTGGTGAGGATGGTGTTCAGGATGTAGTCCCGCGCCGCCGGGTCTACACCGCCGATGGGTTCATCCAGCAGGTAGAGCCGGGCGTTCCGGCTCATGGCAAGGATGAGCTGGACTTTCTCCTTGTTGCCCTTGGAAAGGCTCTTGAGGGGTGCTTTGGGCGAAAGCTCCAGCTTTTCCAGCATCTCATTCGCCTTGGCGGGGTCGAAGTCGGCGTAGAAATCCCGGAACATCTCCACCAGCTGCTCCACCCGCATCCAGTCGGGCAGCCATGCGGCGTCCGGCAGGTAGGAGACGATGGCCTTCGTGTCCGGGCCGGGGGCCATGCCCGCGATTCGGATGCTGCCCGCCGTGGGCTGCAAAAGGCCGTTCGCCAGTTTGATGAGGGTGGTCTTGCCGCTGCCGTTGGGGCCAAGCAGGCCCACGATGCGGCCAAAGCCGATGTGCAGCTCGATGCCGTCGAGGGCGTTTGTCCCCTTCTGGTAGGATTTCGTCAGGCCCTCACAAGTTAAAAGCTCATTCATTTGAATCACTCTCCTTTGTTTCCCAGCCCGTCATAAGCTTTGCGGCCTCTGCCGGGCCGTAGCCGATGCCGCGCATTTTCTCGAGATATTCGGCGGTCATGGCGCGGGCTGTCTCGTCCCGCAGCTGTTCCAAAAGGGCTGTATCTTCGGTGACGAAGCGGCCCGTGGTCCGCTCGGTGTAGACGAGCCCTTCCGCTTCCAGCTGGGCCAGCGCCCGCTGCATGGTGTTGGGGTTGACGCCTGCCGCTGCGGCCATGTCGCGCACCGAGTCCAGATGTCCGCCGGGCGGGTAGACGCCCGCTAATATCTTTGCCTTGAGCCGTTCCACGATCTGTGCGTAGATGGGGCGGCTCATATCGAATCGTTCGCCCATCGTCTCATCTCCTTGTGTTGCTGTGTTAAGCGATTAATACAATAATACTCAAATCATCTTTTTTGTCAAGAGGGAATTTTCAATCTCTTCAAAATATGTTATACTGTCTTTTGTATGCTAGAAGAAAATGCGCAGGAGCACAGAATCTATGAAAGCGACCATCATCATCCCCAACATCAACGGCAAAGGCTGGCTCAAGGACTCCATCGAGTCGGTCTACGCCCAGACGGAGCAGGACTTCGAGCTTATCGTGGTGGATAACGGCTCCACCGACGAGAGCCTTGAGCAGGCCCGCAACTATTGCAGCCGCCCCAACTTCCAGCTCATCGAGAACGGCTCCAACACCGGCTTTTCCCACGCCGTCAATCAGGGCATCGCCCGGGCGAAAAGCGAGTTCGTGGTACTGTTCAACAACGACGCCTTTGCAGAGCCCCAGTGGCTGGCCGAGCTCATCCGCGTGGCTGAGAGCGACGAGAAAATTTTTGCCGTCCAGAGCCTTATGATCCGTCACTTCGACCGGGAGCTTGCCGACGACGCCGGCGATTACGTCACATGGATGGGCTTTGCCTGCAAGACCGGCGACGGCCGCCGGGCCAGCCGCTACACCAAGCAGAAGCGCATCTTCTCGGCCTGCGGCGGCGCGGCCCTCTACCGCAAAAGCATCCTTGACGAGATCGGCGTCTTCGATGAAAACTTTTTTGCCTACTTTGAGGACGTGGACCTCAGCTGGCGCGCCAACAACGCGGGCTACAAGAATGTCCTCTGCCCCACGGCAAAGTGCTACCACATCTGCGGCGCCAGCACCGGCGCGGTGCGGTACAACGCCTTCAAGAGCCAGCAGAGCGGCCGCAACAGCATCCTTCTCCCCCTCAAGAACGAGCCTCTGCTGATGCTCATTCTCAACATCCTTCCGCTGGCGCTGGGCTATCTGCTCAAGTGCTACAAGTTCCACAAACAGGGCTTCGGCGAGGCGTGGGACAAGGGAATGCGTGAGGCGTTCGATTTGCTCAAAAACGGCCAGCTGGGCAAGCGCCCCTTCCGTCTCCGTGATTTGCCGAATTATGTTCTGATGGAATTGTGGATGATATGGAACATGGTGCCGTATCTCTGGTATCGGCTGGTGGTCGTAAGATTTGATTTGAAGTAATTCCGGATATGCAAAAACCGGGAAGCTCTGGGAGCTTCCCGGTTTTTGTTTGTGATCCGTTTTACGCCGCCGCGCTGGCCGCACTTTCGGCCTGCGGCTCTGCGTCCGAGGCGGCTTCGCTTTCGGCGGTGCCGTCCGCTTCCCCGCTGGCGGCTGCGGCCTTGGAGGACGCGGCGTCGGAGTCAGCGGGCGTTTCGCCGCCGGTGGCGAGGATGGCGTCCTGCACCTCGCTGTCTGCCATCATGGCAGGCTCGGAGGCAGTGGACGCCGCCGTCGACTCGGGCTTCGTCTCGCTCTCGGTCAGGCCGGTGAGATACCAGCTGCCGCTCTGGCGGCTGAACAGATAGTCCATGTACTTGACCGGCGTATCCGAGGTGGCGGTGAGGATGCTGTCCGTTGCGTTCTGGTTGGGGATGTAGCCCACGGTGACGTGAAGGAGGCCGTCCTTCTTGAACAGCTTGGTGACGGTGGCGCGGTAACTGCCCACGCTGCCGGTGACGGGGATCTTATAGCACTGGGTGGTGTCGTCGAACTCGATGGTCATATCCTCCATCTCGAAGGTCTTGTGGGTCATGCGGAAGCTGGGGCCGACAAGCTTTGCGAGGTAGGCGTCCACGTCCACCGAGGGGATGAGCAGCTGCTCGGTATCGGGGTCGGTGTTGTAGCCGTCGAAGCCGCCCTGGGTCTCCTGGATGCTGTACACACAGCCCCAGACCGCGGCCTCGCGGAGGGTCAGGTCGTCGATGTTCTCGATGCCCTCAAAAGGCACGGGGTCGAACAGCACCAGACCTTCCAGCTTGTCCTCGTATTCCTGCTTCTGGGCCGTATCGTCAAACAGCTTTGCCACGGCGTTCACGCCTGCGTGCAGCACGGTCAGCGTGCCGATGAGCACCAGCACCGCGATGACCAGCCCGAGGGCCTGCCGACCGCGGCGGCGGTGGAGCCGGGCGTGTTCTTCCGGGGTCATTTCTATCTTCATATCGTTATCGTCTCCTGCGTTGTTTCACTTTTCAGATAAAAACAGTATACCACAATCATGGGCAGGGTGCAAAACCCTGCCCGTGTTATTTTTGTGAAACTGGCCCAGAAGCTGTTTTCATAGCCAGAGTATGTGCAGTGGTTATGAAAACAGCTTCTTACTCCCAGTTCTTCCAGACGTCGGGCTGGTAGCCAACGGTGGCCTGACGGCCATTGCGGACGATGGGGGTGCGGAACAGCTGCTGGTTCTCGAAGAGCTTGTCTTCCTTCTGCCAGTCCACCAGCGCATCCAGCAGAGCGAGGGTCTGCTTGTCCTTGGCGTTGGGATTTACCAGCGCCTGCCAGCCGCCCAGAGCGCGGGACACGTTCTCGAATTCGCCCCGGCTCATCTCTTTTTCTTTCAAATCGATCATCTGGAACTTGATGCCGCGCTCCTTGAAATAGCGCTGAGCCTTTTTGGTATCGAAGCACTTGGTGGTGCCGAATATCTGGATGTTCATGCTCTTGCCCTCCTGTTCATTCTGCTCTATTGTAACATATCTTCGCCCGAAAGCCTATAGCATATTTTCTGCTCCGCCGGGCCACACTGCTCTCAGCGCCTTTTTCTCATTTTGAATGGAGGTAGTACCAACATGAAAGCATTCGTAGACCCTGAACTCTGCATCGGCTGCACTCAGTGTGCCGGGCTCTGCCCCGAGGTATACCAGATGGAGGGGACTCTGGCCGTCGCCATCCCCGGCGACATTCCGCCCGACCAGGTGCCGCTGGCCGTGGACGCCGCCAACGCCTGCCCGGTGGGGGCGATAAGGGTGGAGTAAAACTTCCCGAAAGAGGCTGAGAGGTTTATCCCTCAGTCTCTTTTTTCTTTGGGCCATTCGTGGTATACTATAGAATGTGAAATTATGGAATGGAGGACCACAAGCTATGCGTTTACTGGTCATTGACGGCAACAGCATCGCCAACCGTGCCTTTTACGGCATCAAGCTGCTGACCACCAAAGACGGCCGCTATACCAACGCCATTTTCGGCTTTCTGAATATCCTGCTCTCCCTGCTCAAAGAATCTGAGCCCGACGAGGTGGCTGTGGCTTTCGACCTCAAAGCCCCCACCTTCCGCCACAAGATGTACGACGGCTACAAGGCCACCCGCCATAAGATGCCCGACGAACTGGCTGCCCAGCTGCCTGTCATCCGGCAGCTTCTGGCCCTGCTGGGCTATCGTGAAGTGACCGCCGAGGGCTGGGAAGCCGACGACATCCTCGGCACGCTGGCCGCCGCCTGCGCCGCCCGCAGCGACGACTGCTTCCTTGCCACCGGAGACCGGGACAGCTTACAGCTGGTCAGCGACACCACCACCGTTCTGCTGGCTACCACGGCGTTGGGCCGCAGCAAGACCATCACCATGGATGTGGACGCCGTGAAGGAGAAATACGGCGTCACGCCCCGCCAGCTCATCGACGTGAAGAGCCTGATGGGCGACACCTCCGACAACATCCCGGGCGTGAAGGGCATCGGCGAGAAGAGTGCCTTTACCCTCATCCAGAAATACGGCAGTCTCGAGGGGGTCTACGCCCACCTCGACGACACCACTGACAAGACCATCAAGCCCAAGCAGCGGGAGCATCTGGCCGAAGACCGCGCCATGGCAGAGCTGAGCTATACGCTGGGCACCATCCGCACCGACGCCCCCATCGACACCGCCGAGGGCGCCTATGCCGTGGGCGAGGGCAACAAGGCCGAAGCCGTCCGGCTGATGCAGGAGCTGGAGCTCCACTCCCTCATTGCCCGCTTCGGCCTGAGCGACATCACCCCCGCCGCCGACCCGGAAAGAGCGCCGGCAGAGCCTCTGCCGGAAGCCGAACTTGCCGCTCTGCCCGCTGAGCCGAAGGGCCATTACCTCGTGGCCGCGCGGCCCGCTGTCATGGGCAAGCAGGGCGTCCGCATCGTGGAGCTGCAGCCCGCCGCGTGGTATGCCGTGCAGGGCAAGACCGTCTTTCCGCTGGAATCCGAAGACCTGCTCCGCCTGCTGGACAACAAAGACGTCACCCTTGACGTCTTCGACAGCGCGCCGCTCTACGCCCGCGCCATGGCTGCGGGCGGCTGGGGCAGCAGCATCGTCTGGGACGGCAAGCTGGCGGCCTATCTGCTGGACGCCTCGGCTTCCAAGTACAACCTCTCGGAGCTTATCATCAGCTACCGCGCCGACGCCGCTTTCACCTGTGAGAAGTGGCCGGACGCCGGTGCGCTGGCCGACCTGTTCGCCAAGATGAAGACAGAGATCACCGCGCTGGACGAAGACTCCCTCTACAACGACATCGAGTTCCCGCTGGCGCAGGTGCTGGCCGATATGACCCGCATCGGCATCCTCGTGGACAAAGAGGGCATCGAGAAGTTCGGCGTGAAGATGCGCTCGGAGCTGGAAGACGTCCTCACCCGCATCCACATGGAGACGGGCAGCGCCAGCTTCAACCCCAACAGCCCCAAGCAGCTGGGCGAGATGCTCTTCGACACCATGGGCCTGCCCCACGGCAAAAAGACCCAGCGCGGCTGGTCTACCGACGCCGAGACGCTGGAAGCCCTGCGGGACTACCCGCTGGTGGAGGATATTCTGCAGTACCGCGCCTACCAGAAGCTGAACTCCACCTACGTCGAGGGCCTGCTGAAGGTCATCGCGGAGGATGGCCGCATCCACACCCGCTTCAACCAGACCGAAGCCCGCACCGGACGGCTTTCCTCCGACAACCCCAACCTGCAGAACATCCCCATCCGCACCGAGCTGGGCAGCCAGCTCCGCGCTTACTTTGTGGCGCGGCCCGGCTGCGTGCTGGTGGACGCCGACTACAGCCAGATCGAGCTGCGCATCCTCGCCCACGTCACCGGCGACGAGCATATGCAGCAGGCCTTCCTCACCGGCGAGGACATCCACCGCAGCACTGCCGCCAAAATCTACGGTCTGCCCCTCGAGCAGGTCACGCCCCGCCTGCGCTCTTCGGCAAAAGCCATCAACTTCGGCATCATGTACGGCAAGGGCGCTTACAGCCTCTCGAAGGACATCGGCGTGAGCGTCAAAGAAGCCGACGCTTTCCTGAAAAACTATCTGGCCACCTTCCCGAAAGTCAGCGGCTACATGGACAAGACCATCTCCGACGCCCGGAACTGCGGCTATGTGTCCACCCTCTTCGGACGCCGCCGCTCCCTGCCGGAGCTGGCCAGCAACAATCACAACATCCGGGCCAGCGGCGAGCGGATGGCCCGCAACACGCCGATCCAGGGCACCGCCGCCGACGTCATCAAGCTGGCGATGGTGCGGGTCTGGCGGCGTCTGCGGGACGAGAAGATGGAGAGCCGCCTCATCCTGACCGTCCACGACGAACTCATCGTCGAGGCCCCGGAGGCAGAAGCCGCGAAAGCCGCCGCCATCCTGCAGGAAGAGATGGAAGGCTGTGTCAATTACGCTGTCCCCCTGAGCACCGAAGTGCATCAGGGCAAAAACTGGCTGGAGGCCCACTAAAACCATGATCATCTTAGGAATCGAATCCACCTGCGACGAGACCGCCGCATCTCTGGTGGAAGATGGCCGGCACCTGCTGAGCAATGTCATCTCCACCAGCGTCAAGGAGCAGGCGCTTTACGGCGGCGTCGTGCCGGAGATCGCCAGCCGCCGCCACTGCGAGTTCATCAGCGCCACCGTCAAAAAGGCTCTGCTGGACGCAGGCAAGACCATCGACGACGTGGACGCCGTGGCTGTCACCTTCGCGCCCGGCCTCATCGGCGCAGTGCTGGTGGGCGTCAACTTTGCCAAGGGCCTCGCCTACTCGGCGGGCAAGCCGCTGGTGCCGGTCCACCATCTGCGGGGCCACATTGCAGCCCTCTACCTGACCCACCCGGAGCTGAAGCCGCCCTTCCTCTGCCTTGTGGCGTCCGGCGGACACAGCCACATCGTGGAGGTGCAGGACTATACCCATTACCACATCCTCGGCCACACGGTGGACGACGCCGCCGGCGAAGCCTTCGACAAGGTGGCCCGGACGCTGGGCCTGCCCTATCCCGGCGGTCCCAGCGTCGCCAACGCCGCCAAGACCGGCGACCCGAAAGCCTACCGTCTGCCGGTGCCTCACGTGGAAGGCAGGTACAACGTCAGCTTCTCCGGCCTCAAGACCGCCGTGCTGAACGAGGTGAATCAGGCCCAGATGAAGGGTACCGACATCAACGTCCCCGACCTCGCGGCCAGCTTTCAGGAGCGCATCGCGGGCATCCTCGCAGAAAAGCTCCTTCTCGCCGCCGCCGACACCGGCGCAAAGCAGGTCTGTCTGGCGGGCGGCGTCGCGGCCAATGGCCGTCTGCGCCAGCTGGTCAACGACGGCGCCCAGAAGCTGGGGGCCAGGGTCTACCTGCCCGAGCTGAAATTCTGCGGCGACAACGGCGCGATGATCGCGGCTCAGGGCTACTATCAGTACATCGCGGGCCATACCGCCGGGCTGGAGCTGAACGGTCTGCCGACTCTGCCCATTGATTACGAATAACTGAGATAGAAAACGGAATGGCCGCGCACAGCTGTGCGCGGCCATTCCGTTTATTTCATATCACGTCCGAAGTAAAGCTCCACTTCACTGAGCTTCTTTTTCCGCAGCAGGAATGCCGTGGGGATGAGGTAGACCGCGATAGACGTCAGCATGGTGATGTCATAGGTGCTGATGCTGTCGGCCACCGTCTGGGTGCCGTACAGGCCGCCGATGAGCATGGACGTGATGTCCATCGCGGCGTGGATGAACACCGTCACCCAGATGTTTCCGGTGCGGAAATAGACCGCTGCCAGCAGCGTACCCAGCGAGGCCGCAAAGACGCACTGCATCAGAACGCCCAGCGGCGCACTGCCGGTGAGGTTGGTCAGGTGGGCCGCACCGAAGTAGAGGCCCGACAGCAGGCAGGCTTTCCAGACGCCGGCCCGGCTGGTGCCGAAGTGTTCCAGAAGCGTCTGGGCGATGACGCCTCGGAACAGAAACTCTTCTGCCACACCGACGCTGGTCATGCCGATAAGGAACCACACGACATGCCACGCAGGCAGCATATCGCCCTCCGGCCTGCCAAACAGCAGAGTATTGTAGGCGTTGTAGCTGATGAGCGCGATGGGGTACAGGCCCACCAGCAGACCGTTGAAAAAGCCGCTGCCCCGGCGGCGGAGCAGGCCGCTCTTCCCGGTGCGCGCCAGAAAGAGCCACGCCACCAGCACGCCTGCTGCCTCCTGCATGAAGGTCAGCATATAATCATCGACGGCATCAATATCCCGCACGACGAACAAGATGAGCAGAAGCGACAGCAGCGATGCCACGAACAGCATCCCCAGAAACAGCACCTCAGCCACAAGGCAGTAGAGCATCGGGTGAGCGCTGCGCAGACGTTTGAGCATAGAAAGACCTCCTGTGTCGTAGTGGTACTATTTTAGCATATTTCAGAAGAAAGAGATAGGGATTTGTGTGAATAGTTCAAATCCCGCGCCCGACTAAATAAAAAAGCAAGTACACGAATGTGTACTTGCTTTTTTAAGTCGGAGCAGCGGGATTTGAACCCACGGCCTCCTCGTCCCGAACGAGGCGCGCTACCAACTGCGCTATGCCCCGAAAATACCGCAGCCGGAAGGCGACTGCGGTTTTCTGGTTGGGGATGAGAGAATCGAACTCCCACAAGTAGAGTCAGAGTCTACCG
>ERZ809407.1176-NODE-1176-length-24632-cov-5.530577_pt1 | contig 24632 bp, 22 predicted proteins | sample MGYA00520792_ERZ809407 | MGnify/ENA primary metagenome ERZ809407 (study PRJEB31576, sample SAMEA3212665) | Homo sapiens | biome: human-gut; feature: human gut; material: fecal | place: Sweden | collected 2012 ...
TCCGACGTGTGCTCTTCCGATCTATGACCGGCGACAGCCGCAAGACCGCCGAGGCCGTCGCCGCCGAGGTCGGCGTCGACGCCGTCTACGCAGAAGTCCTGCCCGAGGACAAGGCCGCGTTCGTCCGCAGCGAAAAGGCCGCGGGCCGCAAGGTCATCATGATCGGCGACGGCGTGAACGACTCCCCCGCCCTGTCCGAGGCCGACGCGGGCATCGCCATTTCGACCGGCGCCGCCATCGCGCGCGAGATCGCGGACATCACCATCTCGTCCGAGGATCTGTTCGCGCTCGTCACGCTGCGCTCTCTCAGTCAGGAGCTCATGGCCCGCATCCACCGCAACTACCGCTTCATCGTGAGCTTCAACTTCTCGCTCATCGTGCTTGGCGTGCTTGGTATCCTGCCGCCGACGACCTCGGCGCTGCTGCACAACATGTCCACGCTCGCCATCAGCCTCAAGAGCATGACGAACCTCCTGCCCGAAAGCGAGCAGAACAGCGTCCACTGATTTTTCCGATAAAAAAGCTCCGTGCCAAGGCACGGAGCTTTTTTGCTATACAAGTTTGATTTTACGCAGGGCCGTAGGCCTTGATGGCATCGTCGACGATCTTTTCCGCGTCTGCGCCCACGATGTCGAGGTTTTCGGCTTCCAGGAGCTTGACGGTCGGAATGCCGAAGCAGTCCTGCGCAATGGTCTTCCAGTAATCGTAGCCAAAGCGGCCGTCGAACGGTCCGCCGCTGGTCGTGACATAGTAGAGCTCGTTTGCGCGGCACAGGCCGACGGGCTTGCCCGCCTCGCTGTACTTCGTCACGATGCCCGTGACATAGATATTCTCCAAATACACCTTGAGCTGCGCAGGAAACGACAGGTCCCACAGCGGCGCAGCGATGACAATTCTGTCCGCCGCGGCGAACTGACGGGCGTAACGAAACATTTCATCGTCATACTTCTTTTCCGCGAGCAGCGCGTCGCGCTTTGCGATGTCCGCGCGCCCCAGCGGGTGCAGCGGCTCATCATAAAGGCGCAGCTCCTCGTATTCGCCGAGCGCTTTAAGCAGCGCACGGGCCAGTTTTTCCGTGCGCGACTCTCCGCGCGGGCAGCAGTTAATAAAAAGCGTCATGTCCTTTCCCTCACAGTACGCAGTAGTACATGATAAATGTGTTCGCCACGCCGAGCAGAATACCGGCGATGACTTGCAGCGGCGTGTGGCCGACGAACTCCTTGAGCTTCGCCTCCGGAAGCTTTTCCGACGCGAGCGAGTTGAAGGCCTCGACGATGTCGTTAATGATGACGGCCTGACGCCCCGTTTCGAGCCGGACGCCCATCGCGTCCTTGCAGACGACGATGGCGAAGATGAACGCCATCGCGAATTCAAACGAACCGAGCCCGTAGACGAGCGCCGCCGCGGTCGCGAGCGACGAGACCGTGGCCGAATGGCCGCTCGGCATCCCGCCGTCGCCGATGAGGCGCGTAAAGTCGATGCTCTTCGTCACAATGGCATGGATGATCGTCTTGATGAGCTGCGCCCAGAACCACGACGAGAGACCGATGAGCAAAAAGGGATTCGACAGCAATTTCTGAAACCAATTCATATGTTTCCGCTTCCTTTCGCGGTGCGGGCTTTGTCAGCCCTTGAATGTTCCTTATTATACCACCGTTTTTCGGTTCAGCAATAAACTTTCTTTTAACTTCTTCCGCAGAAAATATAAACCAGCGCAGGCTCACCTGCGCTGGTTTTTCTTTACGACGCCTGCGCGAACTGGCTGTTGTAGAGCTCGGCGTAGAAGCCGTTTTGCTCCATCAGCTGCTCGTGCGTGCCGCTCTCGATGACGTCGCCGTCGCGCATCACGAGGATGAGGTCGGCGTTCTTGATGGTCGACAGGCGGTGGGCGATGACAAAGCTCGTCCGCCCCTTTGTCAGCTCGTCCATCGCGCGCTGAATGAGAAGTTCCGTGCGCGTATCGACCGAGGACGTTGCCTCGTCGAGGATCAGCATCGGCGCATTCTGGAGCATCGCGCGGGCGATGGTCAAAAGCTGCTTCTGTCCCGCCGAGATGGTCGTGCTCTCGCTGAGCACGGTGTCAAAGCCCTGTGGCAGCGAGTGGACAAATTTGTCGAGGCCGCAGGCCTTGCAGACCGTTTCGAGCTGCTCGTCCGTGATACCCTCCATGTTATAGACCAGGTTCTCGCGGATCGTGCCCTCAAAGAGCCACGTGTCCTGCAGGACCATACCAAAGAGCTCGTGCACATCCTCGCGGCGCAGGTCGGTCGTCGCCACGCCGTCGATCGTGATGCGGCCACTGTTGACCTCGAAAAAGCGCATCAGGAGGTTGACCATCGTGGTCTTGCCCGCGCCGGTGGGGCCGACGATGGCGACCTTCTGGCCCGGATGGACCTCAGCGGAGAAATCCTTGATGATGATCTTGTCGGGCGAATCGGGGTAGCTGAAGCGCACATGGTCGAACGTTACCGCGCCGCGCACGGCGTCGAGCTTTTCGGTCTTGTCGCTCTCGTCGCCGAGCTCTTCACTTTCGAGGAAGTCGAAAATACGATGCGCGGAGGCGGAGGCCGTCTGCAAATTCGTCATACCCTGCGCGATCTGCGTCAGCGGTGTGGTGAAGAGTCGCACATACAGGATGAACGACACGATGACGCCGAATTCGATCGTGCCATTGATGGCCAGCACCGAGCCGAACACGCAGACCGCAACATACGAGAGATTGCCGATCACGTTCATGAGCGGCTGCATCACACCGGAGAGGAACTGCGAGCGCCAGTTTGCGTCATAGACCGCCGCGTTCAGGCCGTCGAAGTGGTCGAGGACCTTATCGACTGCGCGGCTGATACGCACGACCTCGTGGCCGGAATACATCTCCTCGACATAGCCGTTGAGCTCGCCGAGGCTCTTCTGCCGCGCGGTGAAGTAACGCTGCGACTTCGACATGATCCCGACCAGCAGCGCCATGCCAAGGAGCGTGATGCACAGTGCGACGAGCGCCATGCGCCATTCGGTCACGAACATCATAATAAGGCAGCCGACAAACTGTGTCGCGGCGCTGATGATGGTCGGCAGGCTGTTGGTAAGTCCCTGCTGGAGCGTTGACACATCGTTTGTGATGCGGCTTAAAATATCGCCCTGCGAGGTGGTGTTGAAATACTTCTGCGGCACGCGGTTGATCTTTTCCGAGAGCTCACCTCTCATGCGGTAGGACATTTTCAGCGTCACGACCGCCATGATATAGTGTTGGATGAAGCCAAACAGCGCGCTCAGGCAGTAAATAATGGCAAGGAACACGCCGATCTTCGCAATGGCGGCGAGATCAATGCCGGTGAACAGGCCGTCGGACATGATGGTCGCCATTTTGCCGATCTTGTCGGGGCCGATGATCGTCATCACAGCGCTCAGTGCCGCCAGCGCGAGGGCAAAAATGATAATGCCCATGCTCGAGCTCATATACGCGCCCGTGCGCTTGAGCGCGCCGACGGGATTGCTGTTTTTCTTTTTCATTTTCTCTCGCCCCCTTTACGCCAGTTCCGCAGCGCTGAGCTGGGAGGTCGCGATCTCACGGTAAACGTCACAATTCCGCATCAGCTCTTCGTGCGTGCCGATGCCCACGGTCTCGCCGCGGTCGAGCACGATGATCTTGTCTGCGTGGCGGATGGTGCTGATGCGCTGCGCGACGATGATCTTCGTCGTGTCGTGCAGCTGCTTACTCAGCCCCTCGCGCAGCTTCGCATCCGTGCGGTAGTCCAGAGCGGAGAACGAATCGTCGAAGACGAGGATCTCCGGTTTTCTCGCCAGCGCGCGGGCGATAGAAAGGCGCTGCTTCTGGCCGCCGGACATGTTGCGGCCCATCTGCGCCACATGGTGCTGCGTGCCGTCGGGGAGCTTGTCGACAAACTCCTTCGCCTGCGAAAGCTCGACGGCCTGCGCAAGGCCCTCGCCGTCCGCCGGCGCTTCGCTCTCGCCAAAGTAGACATTGTCGCGGATGCTGCCGGCGAAGAGCACGGCCTTCTGCGTCACGTACCCGAGCTTGTTGTAGAGGGCATCGAACGTGTAGTCCCTGACGTTCACGCCGTCGACGAGCACCTCGCCCTCCGTCGCATCGTAAAAGCGCGGGATCAGGCTCACAAGTGTCGTCTTGCCGCTGCCCGTCGCGCCGATGACGGCAAGCGTCTCGCCCCTGTTCACACGGAAGCTGATGTCCGAAAGCTCATCCTCCGATGCGTGCGGATAGCGGAACGAAACGTTTTTGAACTCCACTGTGCCGTGCTCGCTGCACTCGCTCACGCTGCCCTCGCGGATATTCGCCTTGCGCTCGAGCACCTCGTTGATACGCTCGGCCGAGACCTGCGCCTGCGGCAGCAGCATAAAGATCATCACAAGCATCATAAAGGACATGACCACGTAAGTCGCATATGTGCTGAACACCAGCACGTCGCTGAACATCGTGAGGCGCGCTGCGGAATCGGTCAGCGCGATGTTGTTGACGAGCGCCGCACCCAGCCAGTAGATCGTGAGCGCCAGGCCGTTCATGCCGAGCGTCATCGTCGGCTGGACGAGGGCGAAGAGCTTCTGGTTCTTCACCTGCACGTTCATCATGTCAAGGCTCGGCTTGTTGAACTTGTCGTTCTGGTACTGCTCGGCGTTGAACGCGTGCACCACGTTGATGCCCGTCAGGTTCTCGCGCGCCACACGGTTGATCTGGTCGGTCAGCTTCTGCACGATGCGAAAACGCGGGATGCAGATGCTCATTACCGTTATCACCGTCACGCAGATGACCACGACGAATGCCGCTGTCACGGCGGAGAGCTCCCAACTCTTGCCGAGAATTTTGATGATGGCCCACACTGCCATGATTGGCGATTTGATCATCATCTGCAGGCCCATCGCCACAATCATCTGAATTTGCGTGATGTCGTTCGTCGTTCTCGTGATGAGGCTGGCGACGGAAAAGTCCTGCATCTCCTCGCTGCCGATGTCCATCACGTGGCGGAAGAGCTTTTCGCGCACCGCGAAGCTGAAGCCCGACGCCGCCTTAGCCGCAAGATAGCCGCAGCCCACGGCCAGCACGGCGCTTGCGAGCGTGCAGCCAAGCATTTTCACGCCGACGGACAGGATATCCGCCGTCGCCCCCGACGTTTTGATGAGCGTCGTCAGATCGGTCATGTAATCCGGCAGCCGCAGGTCAAAGTAGACCTGCACCGCCACAAGCACGGTGCACAGCAGCACCATGAGCACCTCTTTGCGGCGCATGTTTTTGAGTAGTTTGATCATTGTTGTTTCTCCTGATTTCTTCTTTGGGCCCTCAGCGCTTTTCCTTGCAGATGCAGTTCAGATTGCCATCCATTCTTTCAAGGCAGCGGCGCATCGTCGCCAGACCCTCCTCCGGGATGCCCTCGAGCAGACGTCTTCCGAACTGCCACTGCACCTGCCGTCCGCGCTCAATGAGCGCTTGCGCCTGCTCGGTGCAGATAAGCCGCGTCTGCCGCCGGTCGCCCGGCATCTCCTGCCGCTCAAGAAGGCCGTCATTCACCAGTCTTTCCACGTGCACGGAGACAATACCCGATTTGTGCCCGCGCATGCGGCAGATGTCTTTCGCCGTGTTGTGCTCGGGATTGTTGGCGAGAAAGAGCAGAATATCCATCGCCAGCGGCGGCAGTCCTGCCTCCTTGCACAGCGGAGTTAACATAATGTGATAAGCCTGCGTCATCTTGTTGGCGTGGCTGAAAAGCGTCGCTCCACGCATCGGTTCCTTCGGCATCATATCGGTTCCTTTCCGACCTCATTCGGTCACGCGCCGCGCTCGCTCGTCATCGAATGATAATCTTCTAATTTTAGAACGTCATCATTATAGTTGTTTCCTTTGCAAAGTCAATAAACAAATTGTGAACGTTCCGAAAAAAGGGCGCGAAAAAGCGCCGCCTTTCGGCTGTGTGCTCGTAAGACAGTAATTCTAAAAAATTACTATTTTACGGCATCTGTCGAACAGGATTGGGAAACAAACGAACATACGGCATTCATCTTCGGCTGAGTGCCGTTGTTTGTTTTTGGGGCGAAATACTCTATTTTTGCGCTCTGTATGGCAGGGATAGTGAAACGGTGAAATAGTTGACATTTTCGTAGTAAAACCCTTATGAAACAGCGAATCACGCCATAATGGACCCTGTTTACCGCTGAGTACGGTTATTTGCGATTACGTGGAAAACCCCACAAAATAGAAAAGTCAATAGTGGTGTATTTTGATGCAAAGTACGTTGAACCCCGAAAAAATCGCCCAATCGCCTTTGGTTCATAGAAAAGTTACACTTTAATGCGATAAATTTCGATGAGCTTATTGAAAAATGACACATCTTCGTGTTGTAATGTGTGTACACACAATAAGCGTGAATGGAGGTAAGGCAGATGAAAAAGTTATTGTCTTGTGCGTTCAATATGGATAGCGGTTGCGTGGAGCTGAAGTTTAACGATGGCAGTATGATTGCTATTAACTGCACCGCCGTCGAAAACGAAGTTGCCGACAATATGTATCAGCGGTCAGAGCTTGACTATCTTATCTACAATGACCCGTTGGCGTATGCCGACCTCGTTTTGAATGGTAACCCAGAGGCGTATCTCAAATCTGTTACTGAGTACAAGCCTTTGGACTAAAGCTCGGTATACCAAACACCGGATTAAGAATGGACTTTGAGAGAAAGTGAGGTATAACAATATGAAACAGATTATTACTATTCAGCACACGCAATCAATTCACCACACAAATGGTATGGTGGGTTCTTGGACAGATTGGGATCTTTCTGAATTAGGCATTGAACAGGCTGAAAGAATAGGGCAGAAATTAGCGAAGCAGTTATCCGGTCACAAAATTGTTATGTATGCTTCCGATCTTCTGCGAGCAAAGCACACCGCTGAAATTGTCGCAAAGCATATGGAATCACACCTAACATTAGAACGGAACTTCGAGAGCGCAATTTAGGTAAATGCGTCGGCAAATCTGTTCAGTGGCTTCGTGAGAACATTGAGGTTCAAGAGAAAACCATTGATGACAGGATGTTTTCTGATGCTGAGAGTAGACGAGACGAATGGAATCGCTTAAAACCTCTTTTTGACGAGATAATGGCAAGTAATAATGAATGTACCATTGTAGTATCACATGGCGATTTGCTGAGCGTTTGGAATACGATGTTCCTCGGAATGGATGTGGAAACGCTGAATCAGTTTGAACTTTTTGGTATGGCAGGCGGCGTTTCTTTCATGCTTCAAAACGATGAGGGTAAGCGATTTATCAAGAAAATGAGCGATTTGTCTTACATGGCAAATCAATTTATATGAGAAAAGCGTGAGGTATAAATAAAATGGACTTTGAACAACTTGCAAAAATAGAAAATGAGAGTGAACGTGTAAACAGAACCTACGATATATTCAACGAGGATGCAAGGCTCAATCATTCCAAAGCCGCACGAGTTGAATTTTTGACTACCGTTCACTACATAGAAAAATATTTGAAAGATGGCGACAAGATACTCGGCATTGGCGCAGGTGCAGGTGAATACAGCCTCTACTTTGCTCGTAAGGGTTAAGAAGCGGCTGGCACAGGCTGAGAAACGGATCAGCGAACTTGACCGCCTGTTTATTCGTATCTACGAGGACAATGTAGCCGGTACGCTTGATGACGAGAAGTTTGCTATGATGAGCAAGAACTACACACAGGAACAAAAAGACCTCAAGGCTGAGGTCAGAAGTCTGCAACAGGAAATTGAAGAACAGGAACGACAGGCAGATAATTTAGAGCAGTTTATCCAGCGGGTAAAGAGAAACAGCGACCTCACGGAGCTGACCCCTTACGCCCTCAGAGAGCTTGTCAAGGGCATCTATGTAGAAGCGCCTGACAAGTCCAGCGGCAAGAGAAAGCAGAAGATTCATATCTCCTACGACCTCATAGGCTTCATCCCTGTGGATGTACTGCTAAAAGCGGAACAGGTATGACCGAAATCATACCTGTTCCAAGAAATTCACATATTACTGTTTTACGACCAACGAGCCTCGGCAGCGCTTTTTTCGTATTCTGTTACAGAGACAGCTGGATAAGGCCGAGGATGAGCATATGTACCGGATAAAACGCGTAGCAGGCATACTGAAACGCCTTGCTGTGGTGTCCTTGCCGCCCGCGGTAGAGCCAGATGGGCACGAGCGAGAGCAGTGCAAGCCCCTGCTCGCAGACCTCAAACTCCAGTCCGAAAAGCTCGATCGGGAAAATCTGTCCTCCGATGAGCGACACATTGATCCAATAGAGCGCCGCGATCTGCCCGAGCAGCTTCCACCACTCTCTGCCGCGGAGGAAATAGAACACAAACACCGTCAAAACGCCCATGCCGTAATAATCTACCATGCCGAGCGTGCCGAGCGCAAAGCCCAGCACCGTGACCGCAACGCAAGTCAGAAGATAGAGCCATGTCTTCCCCTTTTCCCGCACGGCCTCCATCGCCCGAATGCCGAGAAGGCCGATGAGCAGCGTCCAGATGACATTCTGGTGCACAGGGTAGAACCACGTGCCGCCGTACATCAGGTCAAAGGGAATTTCCGACAGCAACGCAAAAATCAGCATCCGCTGCGCGTATTTTTTGAAACTGTGCGTGTGGAAGTAGCCCTCCACCGCCATGAAGGCAAAAATGGGGAACGCGAGACGTCCCACGCAGGTCATCCACTCCTGCGAAAGAAAAAGCGTCGCCCACAGGTGGTCGAGCAGCATGAAGGCCATCGCTAAAATGTGCAGCGCCGCGGCGCTGAGGTCAAACTGTTTTTTCATTGATCTCTCCTGTTGATTTCTCTCTTTCCCCTGCTGTTGCGCAAAGTTTATTTTATTTTATCAGATCTCGCGTCAAAAGTCACGCTTAATTTTTGCGTTTCTTTCTCTGCAAAAAATACCGGCGGGCAAAATGCCCGCCGGTACGTTTCAGTTTTACCCCAGAATGGCCTTCAGGTCCTCCTCTGGCGTCGTAATGGGCGCGATGCCAAAGTTCTTGACAAGGTAGTCGAGCACGTTCGGCGAGAGGAACGCCGGCAGCGTCGGACCGAGGCGGATGTCCTTGATGCCGAGATACAGCAGCGTCAGCAGGATGCACACCGCCTTCTGCTCGTACCACGAGAGCACCATCGAAAGCGGCAGCTCGTTCACACCGCAGCCAAAGGCGTCGGCGAGCGCCAGCGCGATCTGGATGGCGCTGTAAGCGTCGTTGCACTGGCCGATGTCCAGGATGCGCGGCAACCCCGCCACCGTGCCAAGATCTAAGTCATTGAAGCGGAACTTGCCGCAGGCCAGCGTCAGCACGATGGTGTCGGGCGGCGTCTGCTTGACGAATTCCGTGTAGTAATTTCTGCCGGGGCGCGCACCGTCGCAGCCGCCGACTAAGAAAAAGTGCCGAATTTGTCCGGACTGGACCGCCTCAACCACCTTGTCGGCCACACCCAGCACCGCGCCGCGGGCAAAGCCCGTCGTGACTGTGCTGCCGCCGTTGATGCCGGTGAATGCCTTATCCTCGGCATAGCCGCCCAGTTCCAGCGCCTTTTCGATGACCGGCGTGAAGTCCTTGTCCGCGCCGATATGCTCGAGTTCCGGATATGAGACCGCCGCCGTAGTGAACACGCGGTCGGCATAGCTCGCTTTCGGCGGCATCAGGCAATTCGTGGTGAATAGTACGGGCGCAGGGATGTCGGCAAATTCCTTTTGCTGGTTCTGCCACGCCGTGCCGAAATTGCCCTTGAGATGGGCATACTTTTTAAGGCCCGGGTAGCCGTGTGCGGGCAGCATCTCGCTGTGCGTATAGATGTTGATGCCCTTGCCCTCCGTCTGCTCGAGCAGGCGCTTCAAGTCGTGCAGGTCGTGGCCGGAAACCACGATGAACGGTCCCTTTTCCACCGTCAGCGGCACGGTAGTCGGCTCTGGCGTGCCGTAGGTCTCCGTGTTGGCCTTGTCGAGCAGCGCCATGCAGCGGTAGTTTATCTCGCCGACCTCCAGCACAAGGGGGAGCAGGTCATCCATGCCCCAGTCCTCGCCGATGGCAAACAATGCCTTGGCAAAAAAGCGGTTGACCTCGCCATCCGTATAGCCCAGCACCATCGCGTGGTAGGCGTACGCCGCCATTCCGCGGATACCGAACAGGATGAGCGACTTGAGACTGCGGATGTCCTCGTCCGCCGTCCAGAGCTGCGCAATGTCGTAGTCGTCGTTGTGCCCGCAGGGTGACATGCAGGACGCGCAGTCCGGCACAAGACGGCTCTTCTCCGCCTTAACGCGTGCAGTCACATCGCGGATGGCCGCTTCGTCAAAGTTCACATTCGTGAGCGTGGTGAAAAGCGCCTCGATGATGATCTTCCATGTGCCCTCGTTCACGCCGGGGCTGCCGTCCGTCGCGCGGGCAAGGCCGATGAGCGCGCCGGTCAGCTCGTCCTGCAAATTTGCCGTCTCGGCGCTCTTTCCGCACACACCCGCGCTGCCGATGCAGCCCGTGCAGTGCGCCGCCTGCTCGCACTGAAAACAAAACATCTTGTTGTCCACCGAAAAAATCCTCCTCATTCTGTGGTCTTATCGATCATAGGATGACTCAAATCGTATCCAGTATTCTCCCGTCCGTCGCGATCGTCACGACCTGCCAGGGGATGAATTTACCGCTATTTTGCAGCGCGGTCTTTGCCGCGTGCTCGAGCCCGCCGCAGCACGGGACCTCCATTCGCACGACCGTCACGCTCTTGATGTCATTTTTTGCGATGATCTCGGTCAGCTTTTCGCTGTAATCCACGCTGTCGAGCTTCGGGCAGCCGACGAGCGTAATGTGGCCCTTGATGAATTTCTCGTGGAAAGCCGCGTAGGCGTACGCCGTGCAGTCCGCCGCGATGAGCAGCTTTGCGCCGGAGAAGTACGGTGCGTTCACGGGCACGAGCTTGATCTGCACCGGCCACTGGGAGAGCTGGCTCTCCTGCGCAGCAGGAGCCGCCGTTTCAGATGCCGCCTTGTGCGCAAAGGTCTTGAGCTGCATGCCGGGACAGCTGTGGTGCAGTGTCATTCCCTCCTTCTGCATTTTCTTCTGCTTGTTTTCAAGCACCGCCTGCTCGTCGTAGGCCGCGGCCTCGCGCTCGACAAAGGAAATCGCGCCGGTCGGGCACGTCGGCAGACAGTCGCCCAGGCCGTCGCAGTAGTCATCGCGCATCAGCTGCGCCTTGCCGTTTACCATGGCGATAGCGCCCTCGTGGCACGCCGCAGCGCAGGCGCCGCAGCCGTTGCATTTATTTTGATCGATCTCAATGATTCTCCGTTTCATTGCAATACCTCCTTGCGTTTTCAAGCGTATTATAGTAGAATGCGGCCAGCAAGTCGGTTGAATTTTCAACGAAAGGCGTTTTTTATGAAAGAATTTTTTCCCATTCTCGCCGCCTCGCCGCTCTTTTCCGGCGTCACGGAGGACGAACTTGACGCGATGCTCACCTGCCTTGCGGCAAAGACCGAGCAATTCCCCAAGGACGTGTTTCTCCTTCATCCCAGTGACACGGTCGAGGAGATCGGCATGGTGCTCTCCGGCTGCGCGCTCGTCGTGCAGGAGGATGTCTGGGGCAACCGCAACATTCTCTCCCGCACCGCGCCGGGGCAGACCTACGCCGCGGCCTTCGCCTGCGCGCCAAACAGTGTCTCCAATGTGAGCGTCGTGACCGAAACGCCGACAACGGTGCTGTTTTTGAACGTCAAGCGCCTTTTGACGGTCTGTCCCTCCGCCTGCGCGCACCACAGTCGCATCATCCGAAACCTTCTGAGCGACCTTGCGGGAAAAAACCTGCTGCTCAATGAAAAGCTCACGCACATCGCCCAGCGCACGACGCGCGCCAAGCTCATGTCGTACCTCTCCGCCGAGGCGCAGAGGCGCGGCGCGGTCGAGTTCGACATCCCGTTCTCCCGCCAGCAGTTAGCGGACTTTCTCGCCGTCGAGCGCAGCGGATTGTCGCTCGAGCTTGGAAAAATGAAAAAGGAAGGGCTTCTGGACTATCATAAAGAGCACTTCGTGCTGAATATCTGAATTTTGCAAAAAAGGAGTTCCTCTTACCTTCAAGAGGAACTCCCTTTTCATTTTGTTCTCGCTTTATGCAGCGAGCTTTGCGTAGCGCATCAACATTGTCGCCATCTGCGCACGCGTGGCTTCGCCTTGCGGGACGAGACTTCCATCCATGCCGTTCACAATGCCTGCTGCGACTGCCCAACGCATCGCCTCGGCCGCGTAAGGACTAACGTTTGCTCCATCGGCAAACGCGCTGAGATCCGCCTGCGCGTCCGCCTTGACCATTCCTCGCTCTTTTGCGTAGCGGTAAAGCATTGTTGCCAGCTGCTCGCGCGTGATCTTGCCGTCCTGGCTCGTGCCGTCGGACACGCCATGCTTGACCGCCCAATCCTGCGCGGCGGCATACCACGCACCCGTGCTGTTCGTGTCCGCGCCGTCCATGCGGGCCAAAATCGTCCAGAGCATCGCGCGGGTCGTGGCGGCGTTCGGCTCAAAGCCCTTGCCCGTGCCGGTCATCAGCTTTTCCTCGGTGACAAACTGCACGGCCCCGCTGTACCAGTCACCCGCCTGCACGTCGGGATAGGGGTTGACATAAGTCCCGTCGTCCGGCTGCGGCTCGTCGGTTTTGCCGTCCTCCGCGGGCTTAGACGAGGGCGCGGACGTGCCGATCCTCGTGATCGTATACTTGCCGCCCATTGTGACAGTGAAGCTGATCTTTCCGCCTGAGAGGGTGGATTCGATCCGAACACCGTTCGGATCGGTAACGACTGCGCGCGCGTAGTCGCAGGCCACCGTCAGCGTGGGTTGTTTGTTCTCCAAAATAGCCCTGTTTCCATCCGTGTTGACCAGCGTAACGGTCATCGTGCCGCCGTTTTTCGCCACGGTCACCGTGGGGTCGAACTGCGCCGCGCCGCCCTCATTGTCTGCCAGCGCAAGGGTCGCAAGGCTGAACGACAGCGTCAGCGCCAGGAGAAAGGAAAGTAACTTTTTCATATGCCGCCTCCTCAATTTTCCGTCTCAGCGGCCGAAGCGCTGAACTCAAATGTGCCGACCGCCGTGTCAGTCTCGCTGTCGTAGGAGCTGAAGCGCAGCCCGTCCAGCTCAGACGTGCTGATCGTGCTCCCCTGCCGCACATAAGAGGGATAGTAGGGATCACTGTCCGGCCACCACTGCGGGCAATAGCTCGGGTCGCGGCGGTTGGGATAGAAGAACGTATCGCAGAACTGCGATCTGGCAAGCGGATAGGCATATACCGGCGTCCAGCCGCCAAAGCGCGGCAGAAATGCCTTGTAGGCCTCTATATCATCCTTATAATCACCCGTTTCGTCAAAGGACGGTGCATTAGGAACGAGCAGCATTCCTTCCCTGTTATAGTTCAGGTAAATCACGCCATTCTTTTCGCTCCACAAATCAGACTTTTGGGGCTGCCAGCTGCTATCATGGTAGAAGAAATTCTCCGACACCCAGAGGACGCTCCCCGTTTTGCTGTCGAACGGCTTTCCCGTTTCATTGCAAAAATCCATTTCGTTGTTGACAAATCGATTTTGGAACGTCCGCAGGTTACCCACCACAGGGACCTTTTTCAGCATCACCGCGATCGCATTGCCGACAAACCAGTTGTTCTGCATAAACGGCTGTCCGCCGTTTGTGCTGTTCTGGCAGATAGCCACGTTGTTGTTCAGATAGACCGAATTCCGGCTGCCCCACGACAGACGGGTCGAACTATGGATCGCAATATCGTATTCTTCAAAGACGCAGTTCTCGGGTGCGCCCTGACCGATACCGCTGATTGCCTCATTGAGGATGGTCTTTTCCGCATTCGCCCACATTTTATCTTTTCCGGCGCCGATAAAGTGGATATAGCCGACATGGTTGGTGTTATCATTGTCAAAGCGGATGCCGCCTTTGATCGTAGTTGTGATGCTGCCGTTTTCCAAGCCGTTGCCGAACACACTGATCATATAGTCCGTCTTTGGGATCACGATCTGGCCCTCAATTTCTCCGCTCGGCAGAACAAATGTGACCATACCATCGTAAAGGCCGTTTCCTGCCTGTCCAGAGCTGTCTCCGATCGCATCCTCGATCTGCCGGTTGATACTATCCACATCGCCGTCATCCAGCCACACTTTGGTTTCCGTGGTGTAGCTGTACTTACAGTTGCTCAGATTCTGCTGGTACTGCTTTCCATCTGGGTCAATAATACGCGCATCGTAGACCCAGATGCCGACAGAATCCTTCGAGAATTTCTGCCCCTGCCATTTAGACGTCAGCCTTCCGTTTTCCCCGCTGCTCTCATCCCAGATGACGGTTTTCTTCACCGTTTCCATGATGGGATAGTAGTCGCAGCCGATGTCCGTCGGCACGAGGGTCAGCTCGAACTGATAGCCCTCTTTCATCATTGCCTTGCGGATATCCTCGCGCAGTGCATAGGTCGCGTTCCCATTGCCCGCTTCACCGGACTTGAGTTCAAATACACACGCCGCGTAAAATGCCTCGTCCTCATTCACGCCGCGTTGTCCCGCATATGGGCTTGCCATCTGATTGATGGTCGGTTTCCACTCTGCCGTACCAAGGTAGTACGTCTCATCATGCCACTTAAAGGGAAAGGCCGTGCCCCAGCTCGCCCATTTGAATTCCTCACTTTTCTGCTTGTAAATCTTCGTTTCGGGGTCGTTCTTATCCACCGCGCCGCCGTGCGAGGGCTTGACGGTGATGGTCACGCGGTTGCTTTCGTCCGCGCCGTACTGGATCCAGCCGGTCGTCTGCTCGCCTTCTTCAATTCTAATTCGCCACCATGAGCCGCCTGTGCGTTCGATTATCTGGACCGCTCCGCCATAGGTGAGTTTTTCATCTTCGGGCACATTGTTCTCGCTGAGCATACTATCACTATTCAAGTACCTATTGCCAACAGCGAGCTGAACCTCATACACTCCCTCGGTGAACGCAAAATTACCATTACGATAGTCACTGCCGTCATAGCTCATTCCAAGAATGCCGTTTGGCAGCGTTCTTTTCAGTGAAACCGTCAGCTGCGCATTGCAAACAATGCCTTCCTCTTGGGTCTTCTCTCCGGCATATACTCTAATAATCCAATCACCGAGCGACTTTGTTGTAAATCTGTAAACTCCATTCTCTTCTTCGGGGTAATAGTAACCTATACAGCTTGCCTTCGGACGGATTTCCAGAACGAACGAATATTTCTGCTCTAATTCCACTCTCTTCTCAGCATTGACCGGAATATAGTTATTTCCATCTCGTGTGAATACCTGCGCACTGAATGCAAAACGGCAGATATCTTCATCGCTGCTTAATTCACAGCTGCTTCTCGGTCCAAAAAGGTAGCTTTCTTCACCGTCTATATCGCCAACGCCGAGGTAATAGGTCGTGTCATTTTCTTCACATAGCACTTTGGGGCCGTCATCAGGTTTCCATTCAACAGTATCTTCCTTTTTTATTGGTTCCTTGGTATCCGCATTCTCTTCCGTCGTATCCGCTACCGCGGCGATAGGTAATAGGCTTACTACCATCAACAGCGCTAACAGCATGCTCAGTGCTCTATGCTTCATGTGTGTTCTCCTCATTTCCTATAAATTTCCGGGGTCTGTGCATTCTTTATCAGCATACACGCTTCCGTGCGGGAAAACAATATGCTGGGAGCATACCCTTTGCAAAAAAGGAGGAAACGCCGCGGCGTTTCCTCCTTTTTTCTTTAATTGTCCGCCGTTACGATCTGCGAGAGGTCGACGGCATACCCCGCCGTGTTTTCGACGTTTACCCCGTTGCCGCGGAACACGCAGTTATTGAAATCCAGCGTCTCCGTGCCCGGCATTGCGGCGATGCGCACGGCGGTACCGTTGTCTTCGTACACGCTGTCGCCATAGTAGCTGCCCGAGCACGTCGCGCCGCCGCGGTTGTCGAGCCACAGCCCCACGCCGTTGCCGCGGAACGTGCAGCCCGTGGCGTTGACCCAGCTGCCGAGGCCGCCGTAAGCGCCGATCTCCCAGTTTTCAAACGTGCAGCGGTGCAGGAATGCTCCTTCGCTCGCGGAAAGGCCGATGCCCGTGCCGCCGCCCATAAAGCGGACGTTCGTGATGTTTGAGGGGTGAATGCCGCGCGTCGCGATCGTCACCGTGCCGGTGAACGTCGTGCCGCCCTCGCTGCCGACCAGATCGCAGCAGAAATTTTTCATCGTCAGTCCACCCTCGTATGTCACCGCGGGCAGCTGCAAAATGTAGACCGACTTTCGATCCGCCTCGTGCGCGAGGGTGTCGAACAGCACGTTCAGATCGTCGACCGTCGCCATCGGGTAGTCATTTTCGGTCAGCGTCACGACTGGGACGCGCGTGATCTTGACTGTGTGGCGCAGGCGCAGCGTGTCGCCGTTTTTGAGGTAGATCGTCCAGATGACGTTGCCCTCGCCCTCCTTGAGCTGCTCGGTGTGATAGCTCGGGATGGCCTCGATCGCCGCGTTAGATTTCGTCGGGATGCATGTCTCATCGATCTGCAAAAGAGTGATGCCATCGCACGGCGTGGTCGTCACCTCGTAGTGATCCACAAGGGCGAGAAATTCATTCTTCTTGTCCACGCCGCCGCCATTGTCGACAAAAACGCGGGAGCTCGACACCTGGCCGCGCACCTGATCCTCGCGGACCTCTACGGTGAAAAGCGGCTGGCCGAAAAACGGCGCGCCTCCCTGCGATTCAAAGCTCAGCGCCAGATGGAATGTCTGCCCGTCCGCTTCGTAGGTAAGCTCCGCGCCCTGCGCGTCGATGATCTTTCCTCGGTTGGCAAATCCAACCGCCGTCAATGTCACCACCAATATCGCCGCCAGCAGGAGCGCCGCGGTGATGCGCCTGCGGCGTTTCGGCTTTGGCATTTCCGCAGGGTGCTTTTCGATCAGCACGCTTTCACAGTAGGGGCAGAACGAAGCGTTTTCGACAAGCAGCGCGCCGCAATGCGGACAGCGCTTTTCCTCAAAATTCATCTCACAGCACCTCCATCAGCGCTCGCGCGCTCTGATAGCGCTGCTCCGGCGCGGTCATCGTGCATTTGCGCACGATGCGGCCCATTTTCCCCGCCGCCATCTCGCGCGAGGGGTGCTTGCCCGTAAGCATGATATTGAGCAGCACGCCGAGCGAAAAAATGTCCGCCCGCTCGTCGGACTGGAAGATGCCGTACTGCTCGGGCGCGGCAAAGCCCGTCGTGCCGAGCACCTGCGTGTCGCTCTCGGACTCGTCCTTGTAGATGCGCGCGGCGTCAAAGTCGATGAGCACGGCGTCGCTGCCGCGCAGGATGACGTTTTCCGGTTTGACGTCGCGGTGCACCGCGCCCATCGAGTGCAGCACATGCAGCGCTTGGCAGAGCTGCATCGTGACCTGCCGCGCTTCCCTCTCCGTAAGCCGTGCCCCCATCAGAAGCTCTGCGAGCGTGTCGCCCTGCACGTATTCCTCCAGCACGGCGGTTTGGCCGTCCTGCTCCGCCGCTTCCATGATCTGCGGCAGATGCGGGCACAGCACCGGCAGCAGACGGCGATAGACCTCGCCGCTGCCGCTGTAGCGGCGGAAGACATAGCGCGTGCCGCTTTTCTTATGCCGCACGACGGAGACAGTCCCGCGCGGGCTCTGCTTCAGCACGCGGAGCGTGTCGTATTCGGTTGTCACAGCCTCCAAAAAGCTCTCGTACAGCGTCATAAATTTCACACCCTATGCAGCCAGCATATTGTTTTCGCCTGTTGAAAACGGTAAAATAAACACGAAGTATTATACTGGGGACTTGAATTTTTGTAAAGGCGGAAGATGGATGAAGATCGATATGGCACGAAAAAGCACGGATAATCTGCGCAGTGAGCTGATGGCCGCCCCTGATCTGACGACATTCCTTGCGGCAAACGAGGACAACTTCTCCTCGGCAAGCGCCGTGGCGCGACTCAACGAAATGCTTGAAAAGAAGGGTCTTTCCAAGGCCGCGCTCGCCAAGCAGTCCGGCATGAGCGAAATATACTTGCACCAGATTTTTGCGGGACGGCGCAATCCCTCGCGCAGCCGCATGCTGTGCCTGTGCTTTGGATTGAGCGCCTCGCTCGAGGAGACGCAGGAGTTGCTGCGCCTGTGCGGCCTCGCCGAGCTCTATCCCAAGGTCCGGCGCGACGCGATCATCATTTACGGGCTGCTGCATGGCATGGACCTTTTCGCCGTCAACGACCGGCTGTTCTCCGAGGACGAGGAAACGCTGTTCTGACGCTTATACGCTGAAAAGCGACACGACCAGACAAAAAGCACCTGCCTTGAAGGCAGGTGCTTTTCCCTATTCTCTTCCGCCCGACGTTTTCTTCGCGCGCTCCAGTGCGCGCCACAGCGGCGGGAAGAGCATGAAGACGAGGACCGTATTTGACACGCAGTGGATGACGTCATACGGGATGCCCGAGACCCACCACGAAAACGCCATCTGCCATCCACCGATAAAAAAATACGGAATGGCGCACAGCGCGCCGAAGCACAGCCCGTGCAGCCCCGCGATGGCCGCCCAGAATGCGCGGCTCTCGCTTCTGCGAAACGGCAGCGCGGCGAGCACGACGATCGGCCAGACGTAGAGATACATCAGGTTCCAAAGCCCCGCGCCGTAGAGCGCGATCTCGAGCAGGGCAAAGCCGAACGCCGGATAAAGCGCCTTCGCGCCGTACACCGCCGTGGCCAAAAGCAGCAGCAGCGTGACCGGATGCACGTTCGGGATAAGGCGCAGGCACTCCTTGCCCGCGACCATCAGCGCGCAGAAAAGCGACAGCTCCGCGATCTCGCGGATGCTGAGTCTTGCGGACTTACCAGCCGACATTCAGCACAAAGTCGTACACATCGCCGTCCGCGACGGGCTGGCTGTCCACGCCGAGCTCGGCAAACGTGCCGTTCACGCTGTAGCCCCACCACTGCTGCTCGCCCTCATCGGCGGTCTCGCCGTCCACAGTCAACACATAAAGGCCGTACTCGCTCTCTGTGCCCTCGATGAGTTCTTCCTGCTCGAGTGCGCCGCGCAGGTACTCTTCGTCGGTGTGGATGGTGAAGGTCGTGTCATCGCCGTTCAGGTGGTCGACGTTGACGGTGATCTCCTTACCGCCCTGCTGCGTCTCCGGCTTGTTTGTCTGCCAAATGACGAGCGCGGCAGCCGCCAGCACAAGCACGATGATGAGGGCGATGACGCCTTTGTTGTTTTTCTTCTGCATTTTGCTTTCTCCTTCTCTTGCTGAAAAATGCCGCCTTTGAGCGGCAAAGCGAAGCATTCGATGCCTTTGAACGTTGCGTCGTATTTTACCGCCAAAGCGGCAAAATGTAAAGCCCCAGCCGTCGCGCCGATCCTCCGCTTTTTTTCTGCGCAAAAGGCTTTGCGCATCGCCGCACGATGCGGTATAATGAGTTTTACGTTCCGCCCGCTTTCGGGCGGACATTGCTGATTCACTTGACCGCGCCGCTTCGGCGCCCGATATACGAAAGGAACATTTTATGGATCTCATTCAGGCCCTTGCTGCCGAGCTCGGCAAAGACCCCCGGCACGTTGAAAACGTCGTGCATCTGCTCGACGAGGGCAACACCATCCCCTTCATCGCCCGCTACCGCAAGGAGCTCCACGGTGCAATGGACGATACCTCTCTGCGCACGCTTGAAGAGCGGCTGCAATACCTCCGCGGTCTTGAAGAGCGCCGCGAGGCGGTGAAAAAGTCCATCGACGAGCAGGGCAAGCTGACCGATGAGCTCGCTGCCGCCATCGACAGCGCCAAAACGCTCGCCGAGGTCGAAGACCTCTACCGCCCCTACAAGCAAAAGCGCCGCACCCGCGCCACGATGGCGAAGGAAAAGGGCCTTGAACCGCTCGCCGCGCTTCTCTTCGCGCAGGAGCGTGACTGCCCGCGGCCCGAGGAGGCCGCGCGCGACTTTGTCGACCCCGAAAAGGGCGTCGAGACAGTCGAGGACGCCCTGCAGGGCGCGAGCGACATCATCGCTGAGCAGATCTCTGACGACGCCGCCATCCGCAAGAGCCTTCGCGCGCTCATTTCCCGTCAGGGCCAGCTTGTGAGCAGGGCCGCGACCGAGGACGACAGCGTCTATCTCCTATACTACAATTTTACGCAGTCTGTCGCCCGCTTGCAGGGGCATCAGGTGCTCGCCATCAACCGCGGCGAAAAAGAGGGCATTTTGAAGGTCTCCATCACGCTCGACCGCGAGCAGGCGCTCCCGCTGCTGCGCCGCGCCGTGGTGAAGCCCGGCTCCGCCGCCATGGAATTCGTCAAGTCCGCCGCCGAGGACGCCTACGACCGCCTGATCTTCCCCTCGCTCGAACGCGAGGTGCGAAATCAGCTCACTGAGCAGGCAGACGAGGGTGCCATCGGCCAGTTTGCGCTCAACTTAAAGCCGCTTTTGATGCAGCCGCCGGTCAAGGGCAAGGTCACGATGGGCCTTGATCCCGGTTACCGCATGGGCTGCAAGGTCGCCGTCGTGGACGGCACAGGCAAGGTGCTCGATACCGCCGTGGTCTACCCGACCTACGGCGAGCGGCAGAAAAATGAAGCCATCGCCGCGCTGGCAACGCTCATCAAAAAGCACGGTGTGGAGCACATCGCCATCGGCAACGGCACGGCCAGCCGCGAGACCGAACAGATGGCCGTCGAGCTCATCCGTCAGGTGAACGGCAGCGGCGCAAATGTGAGTTATATGATCGTCTCGGAGGCGGGGGCGTCCGTGTACTCGGCGAGCAAGCTCGCCGCCGAGGAATTCCCGCAGTACGATGTGAACCTCCGCTCGGCGGTGTCGATCGCGCGGCGCTTGCAAGACCCGCTTGCCGAGCTCGTGAAGATCGACCCCAAGGCCATCGGCGTGGGGCAGTATCAGCACGACATGCCGCAAAAGCAGCTCGACGAGGCACTGAACGGCGTGGTCGAGGACTGCGTCAACGCCGTCGGCGTGGATATCAACACGGCGTCGCCGTCACTTTTGCAGCGCGTCGCGGGCCTGAACGGCACAACGGCGAAAAATGTCGTCTCGTACCGCGAGGAGAACGGCGCGTTCACCTCACGCGCGCAGATCAAGAAAGTGCCAAAGCTCGGCCCCAAGGCCTTCCAGCAGTGCGCAGGCTTCCTGCGCGTGCCGGAGAGCAGGAGCGTTCTCGACAACACCGCCGTCCACCCCGAGAGCTATGACGCCGCGAAGGCGCTGCTCGACCTGACCGGCCACACGCTCGCCGACGTGAAGGACGGCAGGCTCGCCGATCTGCCCGATCGCGTCAAGGCCTACGGCGAGGACAAGGCCGCGGGTGAGATCGGTGTCGGCGTTCCCACGCTGCGCGATATCGTCTCGGAGCTCTTAAAGCCCGGCCGCGACGTGCGCGACGAGCTGCCAAAGCCCATCCTGCGCACGGACGTGCTTGAAATGAAAGACCTAAAGCCCGGCATGGTGTTGACCGGCACGGTGCGCAACGTCATCGACTTCGGCGTGTTCGTGGACATCGGCGTGCATCAGGATGGACTTGTCCACATCTCGCAGGTGTCGAACAAGTTCATCAAGCACCCGTCCGAGGTCGTGTCCGTCGGCGACGTTGTCAAGGTCGTCGTGCTGGAAGTCGACGAGAAGAAAAAGCGCATCAGCCTCTCCATGAAGCAGGCGAAATAAGTTTCGTCCTGCAGTTGACATAAAAGCTCCAACGGTTCCGGTAAATACCGGAACCGTTGGAGTTTTTCATTTTATCGTATACTGATTTACAGCAGGTCGGCCAGCTCCAGCACGAGCTTTTCGCTCTTTTCCCAGCCGAGGCAGGCGTCGGTGATGCTCTTGCCGTAGGTGCCCTCGCTGATCTTCTGGTTGCCGTCCTCGATGTAGCTCTCGATCATCAGGCCCTTGACGAGCGCGTTGATGTCATTCGAGTGGCGCTTGGAGTGCAGGACCTCCTTCGCGATGCGGATCTGCTCCAAATACTGCTTGCCGGAGTTGGCGTGGTTGCAGTCGACGATGCAGGCGGGGTTCTTGATGCCCTTTTCCGCGTACAGCTTGTGCAGCTGCATCAGGTCTTCATAGTGGTAGTTGGGGCGGCTGTCGCCCTTTTCGTTCACATAGCCGCGCATGATGGCGTGGGCGTAAGGGTTGCCCGCGGTCTCGACCTCCCAGCCGCGGTAGAGGAACGTGTGGTCGCCCATCGCCGCATAGATGGAGTTCATCATCACGCTCAAGTCGCCGCCCGTGGGGTTCTTCATGCCGACGGGCACATCAATACCGCTCGCGACGAGGCGGTGCTGCTGGTTCTCAACCGAGCGCGCGCCGACGGCGACATAGCCCAGAATATCAGACAGATAGCGGTAGTTTTCGGGATAGAGCATCTCGTCGGCGCAGGCAAAGCCGGTCTCCTGCACCGCGCGGGTGTGGAGGCGGCGGATGGCGATGATGCCCTCGAGCATGTCGGGCTTTTTGCTCGGGTCGGGCTGGTGGAGCATGCCCTTGTAGCCCGAGCCGTTGGTGCGCGGCTTGTTCGTGTAGATGCGCGGGACGATCAGGATCTTATCCTTGACCTTTTCCTGCAGGGGGACGAGGCGGCAGACATAGTCCATCACGCTGTCCTCGCGGTCGGCAGAGCAGGGGCCGATGATGAGCATCAGGCGGCTGTCACGCCCGTCGAGGATCGCGCGCATCTCTTCCACGCGCGCCTCACGCACCTTGGCGACCTCTTCCGTGACGGGGAACTCTTTTTTAATGTCCATCGGGATGGGCAGTTTACGGATGAATTTTGCATTTTGCTGCATAATGAATACTCCTTGTCGATAATTGACCGATATTGTCTATTATTTTACAGCGTTCCCCGCGGTTCTGCAAGCGCGATCTCATAGCGGACTGTATAAAGATTCGAAAACAGCACATGCAAATTCTATCGAATCTCGAAAACGGCGGTCAATTCCGCCCGAGCCGCTTCCAACGGCTGTGCAGCCGTGCTCCTTATTTCCTTTTTTGTTGCCGTGAACCTCATTCGTATAAACGCAGATGCGTTTCATGCCGGTACAGTGCATCAATTTCCCGTTTGGTTTTATTTTCCTCTTTCACACATTTTGAGCGTTTTCTAAACTTTTTATTGATATTTATGTATTTTAAATGGTCAAATTATCCGTTTTCATAACATTTTTATCGGTTGAAATGTGGAAATTATCTCATTTGACTGAATTTAACAACTCCTTTTCGCGATTCCGGATTAGACTGCTGATAGAAAGGGTGCACGGCAGAGTGGTATGTGGCTGCCGCGCGCCGAACCGGACACATAAAAGGAGGAATCATTATGCTGACGATTGAACTCAACATGTACCACGCTGTTGCTCTGGGCGCTTTCCTGTTCTGGCTGGGCGGCGTCATCACCGACAAGGTCTCGCTGCTGAGCCGCTACTGCATCCCCGCTCCGCTGGTCGGCGGACTCTGCTTTTCCATCCTCAATTGCATTCTCTATTCCACGGGCATCGCGTCCATCACCTTCGACGCGACGCTGCAAACCGTCTTTATGATCATGTTCTTCACCACCGTCGGCTTCACGGTCAGTATCCCCGCGCTGCTCAAGGGCGGCAAAGCTGTCATCCTGTGCCTTGCCATCTCCATCGTGATGATCCCGCTGCAAAACTTCCTCGGCGGAGGCGTGATGGCGCTTTTCGGGCGCGACCCTCTGCTCGGCATCGGCTGCGGTTCCATCGCCCTGGTCGGCGGCCCCGGCACGGCGGCGGCATTCGGCCCGGACCTTGAAGCCGCGGGCGCGGTCGGCGGCAGCGTCGTCTCCATCGCGGCAGCGACTTTCGGCCTTGTGGCCGGATCACTCATGGGCGGCCCAACGGCAAAGCGTCTCATCGAAAAGCATGATCTGCGTCCCGCTCCGGCGACTGTCGTCGGCGCAGCCCCCTCTGCCGCCCTTGCGACCGACGTGGCCAGCGAGGACGAGCGCTTCATCTCCGACAGCCCGCGTTTTGTCAAGGGCTTCATGCTTCTTCTGCTGGCCGTCGGCATCGGCAATCAGGTCAGCGTATGGCTCACGGCGCTCACCGGCCTCACCTTCCCCGCTTACATCGGCGCGATGCTCGTCGCCGTGGTCGTCCGCAACATGATGGACGGCGTACATGTCTCCTATCCCGCCGAAGAGATCGACACCATGGGCAATATGTTCCTCTCTATCTTCCTTGCTATGGCGCTCGCGGGCCTCAAGCTCTGGGAGCTCATCGACCTTGCAATGCCGATGGTCATCTGCCTTGTGCTCCAGTGTGTTGTGATGTTCCTCTTCTCCTACTTCGTGGTCTTCAACGTCATGGGCCGCAATTACGACGCGGCGGTCATGACTGCGGGCTTCATCGGCTTCTCCATGGGCGCGACCTCGAACGCCATGGCCAACATGCAGGTCGTGACGAAGAAATACGGTCCTTCGCCGGTGGCGTACTTTGCCATCCCGATGGTCGGCGGCATGTTCATCGACTTCTTCAACGCCGTTCTAATTGCCGCCAACATCGGCTGGTGGACGTAAGCGAGGTGAGACCATGAGCTATCTGCTTGACGGCATCCGCGCGGTCACACCGCAGCAGTGCGTGATGTATGTGGTGGG
>ERZ809407.1185-NODE-1185-length-24498-cov-14.050117_pt1 | contig 24498 bp, 23 predicted proteins | sample MGYA00520792_ERZ809407 | MGnify/ENA primary metagenome ERZ809407 (study PRJEB31576, sample SAMEA3212665) | Homo sapiens | biome: human-gut; feature: human gut; material: fecal | place: Sweden | collected 2012 ...
AAAACAGACTATTGGTAATAGCCTTGTTTAGTATGGAGTTCTTATTGGTTATATCCTTCTTTTATACATTCGCATCATTTCATCAATACATCTTTTTCTGTATGTTCTGTCATTCTTTGAGTTTTCTAAAGGATTATAGGTATAGGTATACTGCATTATAGATCCACATTTACATTGGATTGGGTCTTAGGTTAAAAGAATCTATTAAATGAGTGCGGTACTTCAATTTATTGAGTCTGTTTTTTAATTTCTTTCTAGTTTCACGAGAATAATCCTTATTCTTTAAGATTTTAAGAAGTGCATGAATTTTGTCCAATGTTTTCTTAGATGCATTGGCATAGAATCCATAATATCGAGTGGTTAAGAAATGATAGTCTGGAATATATATATAATAAGGTGGTTTATAAAGTTGATTACAATTTCGGATAAACTTATTAATGGAACCGTGGCTGCACAGTTAACAGCATCACTTTTGGCAGTAAGCTGTATTACTGTAACATTTTGTGTAAATCTGACTATGGTACAAGACAAGGCAAATGGAACAAGGAAAGATTTTGATGTTTCACCGGTCAGCAAGCGAAAAAATTATTTAGGATATTTCCTCTCAACAGTTGCTAATTCTTTGATGGTCAATGGATTTGCATTCATATTATGCTTGGGATATTTATTTAAAATGGGATGGTATATGAATATAGCAGATGTAATATGGGTTTTATTTGATATGATATTGTTTGTTTTATTTGGAAGTACAATTTCAAGTATTATTAGCTTTCCGTTGACAACACAGGGACAGCTTTCGGCTGTGGGAACAATTGTTAGTGCAGGATATGGATTTATATGTGGCGCTTATATGCCAATTTCAAATTTTGGTTCGAGGCTTCAAAAGGTGTTGTCGTATCTTCCAAGTACATATGCGACTTCATTGATTAAGAATCATATGCATCGAGGAGTTTTTAGCGAGATGGAGAGGAAACAGTATCCGAATGAAATGATTGAAACATTAAGAGACACTCTTGATTGTAAGCCCGTTTTTCATGGAAATGTGGTAAGTGTAAATCAGATGATTGGTATTATGATTGGAAGTATTGTTTTATTTGGAGTTATTTATTTTCTTGTTACATCGATTTTAGAAGGTGAAGACAAAGGGTAAATAACATTATTTTAGAGGATAAAAGTGGAAACGAGTGGAAGCCCAAGGTTGAATGGAGAAATGAATAGTAGAAATTTTCAGGAGGAATGAATCATGAATTACATTCGAGTGACAAAAGAAAATATTGATAAAGAACATATTTGTTGTGCTATGTCTGGTAAGCAAAGTCTTGCCAAAAAGGAATGGATGAAGCAGCGCTTTGATGAGGGACTTGTTTTTTACCGTAGTGAAGAGCGTGGCAAGTGCTTTATCGAATACATTCCAGCAGAAAATGCCTGGGTACCCATTGAGGCAGATGGCTGGTTCTATATCAACTGTCTATGGGTTTCCGGTTCTATGAAGGGACATGGGTATTCTAATGATTTATTGGAGGAATGTATCCGGGATGCCAAAATGCAGGGGCGAAAAGGAATTTGCATTTTGTGTGCAGAAGGCCGGAAGAGGGAATTTCTTGCCGATCCAAAGTTTCTGAATCACAAAGGATTCAAGGTTGCAGATATATCGGACTGTGGAATCAATCTCATGTATCTTCCTGTTGAAAAGGATGCCCAGCCACCAAAATTTAGAGAATGTGCGAAGCATCCTACGATTGAGAAAACTGGTTTTGTCCTCTATTACACCGACCAGTGTCCGTATACCTATTATTGGGTGTCAAGGGTGCAGCAAGTGGCAAAGGAACATGGCATTATGTTTAAGGTCATTCATATTATGGACAAAGAAAGTGCTCAGAATGTCCCTGCACCAGTCACTACGTATGCTTTATTCCAAAATGGTAAATTTTTGACCCAGTCCATTCAGTCAGATAAAAAATTTCTGGCATTGGCAGGCATTTTGGAGTGAGGTACTTCTTGTACGCGAGAAAATGGAGGTAAGAATGAAAGCTATCGTATATACATCAAATGCTGGATGTACAGTAGATGATAGTGTTGTGTAGACGATTATCACAAAATATACGTATGCAATTTGTTGCTAAACTTATATAGCAAGAAAAAGGATGTGAAGAACAAGTTGAAATTTACGATTACGATATGTTCATAGTGTGCATGTAGGCGTTAGAAAGGATAAAGAGTGGCTTCAAGTAAAGAATATTTACAATTTATATTAGAGCAGTTATCGGATTTAGAGGAAATTATTTTTCTCGCAATGATGAAAGAATATATCATATATTACCTGAGTAGAATTGTTGGAGGCATATATGATGACAGGTTACTTGTAAAATAAACACAATCTGCGGTTTCTTATATTGGAACTGTGACTTACGAATTACCGTATGAAGGAGCAAAAGAGATGTTGTTAGTAGAAGATGTTGACAGTAAAGAATATCTATCTGGACTCTTCAATGCAATGTATGATGAATTGCCGGTTCCTAAATCACACAACAAAAAGAAATCTTTGAATAATCAGTAATTGTGAAAGTAGAAAAAATTATGGGAAATAAAAAAAACTCATCAGAGTGTCAGTTTAATAGATGTACTGAAGTATGTTTATGTTTCTGTTCAAGGTTTATAGACGTTTATTAAAATAAGCTTTTTACAGTTTTCTTTACAATTTTTGAAATTGTAAAGTATAAAAAAACTCTGAAACCCTTTAAATAAAGGACTACAGAGTCTTAAATTTCAAACTGGCAGGGGTAGTAGGACTCGAACCCACATCAACGGTTTTGGAGACCGCTATCTTAGCCTTTGGACGATACCCCTAAGTGCCTGTTAATGATATCATGAATTAAATGGTTATGCAAGACTTTTTTTTGAAAAATCTCAATTGACAATAATATGAGGGTTACTTATAATTAATTAGGTATTGTAAAGAACATACCTAAAAGGAGGCTCTTATGTCAAGCCAAGTAGTTGTAGGTACCCAATGGGGCGATGAGGGTAAAGGAAAAATCGTCGATGTTTTAGCAGAAAAGGCGGATATGATCGTTCGTTTCCAAGGTGGAGACAACGCAGGTCATACAGTCATTGTAAATGGCAAGAAACATGTATTGCACTTATTACCAAGTGGTGTTCTACATGAAGAAGCAACTTGTATCATTGGTCCAGGAGTTGTTTGTAACCCATTCGTATTATTAAAAGAAATGGAACAATTAGAAAAAGATGGTTTGTCAACTAAACACATCATTATTAGTGACCGTGCACAGATGTTAATGCCATATCATCAATATCAAGATGAATTAGAAGAGCAAGCAGCATCTAATAAAATCGGAACTACAAAACGAGGAATTGGTCCATGTTATGCAGATAAGTATGCTCGTCACGGTATTCGTTACCATGAATTTAAAGATTTTGAACATTTTAAAGTTCGTTTAAAAGACTGTTTAGATTTTAAAAATAAATTATTTACTGCTGTTTATGGTGGAAAAGCTATGGATTACGATAAGATGGTAGCTGATTTTGAAGCTATTTATGATCGTATTGTCCCTATGATCCAAGAAACAACACACTTAGTCAATGAAGCATTGGATGAAGATAAGACAGTATTGTTTGAAGGGGCTCAGGCAGCTATGCTTGATATCAACTATGGAACATATCCATATGTAACTTCTTCAAGTCCAACAAGTGCTGGTGTTACTACAGGTGCTTGTATTGCACCAAGTCGTATTCAGACTGTTGTAGGTGTAGTAAAAGCATACTCAACACGTGTAGGAGAAGGACCATTCGTAACGGAATTATTAGATGAACAAGGTGAATGGATTCGTGAACACGGTGGAGAATATGGAGCTACTACAGGTCGTCCTCGTCGTTGTGGATGGTTAGATCTATTAACTGTAAAACATGCAAACTTAATGAGTGGATTAACAGATATCGTTATCACTAAGATTGACGTATTAGATGGTTTGGATGAAATCAAGGTTTGTGTTGGATACGAAATCGATGGTAAAGAATATAATTATATTCCTAGTGATCAGGCAGATGTTGCCAAGGCAAAACCAATCTATAAGACTTTCAAAGGTTGGAAGACAGATATCACTAAGATGACTACAGTCGATCAATTGCCTCAGGAATGTTTAGACTATGTACACTTCATTGAAGAGTTTACTGGCGTACGTGTTTCTATGATTTCTGTAGGACCAGATCGTGTTAATAATATTTACGTACATGAGATCAAGTAATTTGATCTCTTTTTTGATAATATAGAATAGGTGGTGATTTTATGATACTCGATACAATTCATGGACATTATAATTCCTTCTTTGACTCTGAAAAGAAGATTGCGGATTATATAATCCAACATCCAAAAGAAGTGGTGAATATGACGATTAAGGAGCTTGCCCAAGCATGTAATACTTCGCAGGCAAGTGTTTCGCGTTTTGCCAGAAAATGTCAGATGGATAGTTTTCATCATTTAAAGGTGAATTTGGCTAGGGATTGTGTGAACGAGATTGAACAAAAATCAAATACCATTTCTACAAGTGATATTTCAGGTTCTTTAGAAACCATTCTTTCCAATAAGATTTCAGAACTTACGGCTACAATTCGTAATATAGATGTGAATCAATTGAGTGTGATTCTTTCTTTGATTCAAAATGCCAAACACGTACTTGTATGTGCCGTAGGAAATACGATTCCGGTAGCGCTTGATTGTATGTTTAAATTTAATGAGATTGGTATTTTAACCTTTGCATCAACCATTTGGGAAAATCAGGCATCTTATGCGCTAGGACTAGATGCAAATGATGTAGTGATCGCCATCTCAAATAGTGGGGAGAGTAGCCAAGTCTTAACTGTTTGCAGAGAAATGAAAAAGCGTGGGGTACCAACAATTGGAATTACGAATAATGAGGATTCAGTGGTTGCCAAAGAATGTTTATATCATATTCAGACGTCTACGCGTGAAAAGCTATTTTTAAATGAATTTTGTTTTTCAAGAATTTCTGCAGCAACTGTTATAGAAATCTTATACTTATTTTTAACAAACACTTTAAATAATAGTTATAATCGAATCAGTCAATGTGAAGAATTGTATGCTTCTTTGAAGGTATAATTCTTCTTTTTTGTGTGAATAATAATTACATTAAAAGTATATTGACGAAATATAATTACATGATACACTTGTGGTGGAGGATTCTTATGAAAAAAACATGTGCAAAATATGCTTCAAAATTTATTAAAGATGGAATGGTTGTAGGCCTAGGCGGTGGCAGTACCATTCAATATTTGATTGATTATGTAAAGGATAAAGATATTCAAGTGGTTACACCTTCTGCAAAAACAGCTTTAAAAGCCCAAAAAGAAGGATTAACAGTATTGAATACACAATATGTGGATCATGTTGATATAGCTTTTGATGGATGTGATGAAGTAGATTTTAATTTAAATGCTTTAAAAAGCGGTGGTGGTATTCATACGCAAGAAAAAATTATTGCGTTCATGGCCGATGAATATATTGTATTGGTTGATGAAAGTAAATTTCATGAGACTTTGGCATTTCAAGTGCCTGTTGTAGTGGAAGTATTGCCAAAGGCTTATAGTATTGTGAAAAAGAAGCTTCAATTTTTAAATGGAAACGTACAAGAACGTACAAGTGATAATAAAGATGGCATTTTGATTAGTGATGAAGGCAATCTTTTATTGGATGTTTATTTTACAGATGTAAAAGATATTTCTAATTTGAATCAAACTCTGTTGGTGATGCCAGGTGTTGTGGATACAAGCTTATTTGTGGATATATTGACAGGTATGATTCTAGTGAATGATATGGGTGTATTTAAAAAGGAGAAGGATGGAGAATTTTATGCATTATAATTGGGGAATTGTTGGTTCTGGCTGGATTGCACATGAAATGGCAGATGCCCTGGTACAAGAATGCATTGGAATATATGGAGTTGCTTCTGGACATTTTAGTTCCGCTAAGAAGTTTTCAGAAGAATTTTCAATTAAACATGTGTATGAAAGTTATCAAATGATGTTTGAAGATAATAGTATTGATATTGTTTATATTGCCACACCACATAATTCACATTATGAAATAATGAAAGATGCGTTGCTTCATAATAAACATGTCTTTTGTGAGAAGGCAATCACATTAAATTCTACAGAATTGAATGAGTGTGTTCAAATCGCAAAAGAAAGAAATTTAGTCATCAGTGATGGTGTCACTTTGTTTCATATGCCTTTGTTTAAAGAACTTCAAAAGAAGGTACAATTGAATTATTTGGGTCCCGTAAAAATGATTCAAGTAAATTTTGGGAGCTTTAAAGAATATGATGTAAAGAATCGCTTCTTTAATCCAGATCTAGCAGGCGGTGCTCTATTAGATATTGGTGTCTATGCCGTTAGCTTTGCACGTTGGTTTATGTCGAGCAAGCCGAATACAGTATTAACTGCGATGACGCCATTTGAAACGGGTGTGGATGAATCAAGTGGCATCTTGTTGAAAAATATAGAAAATGAAATTGCGACAATTTCTTTGACAATGCGTGCCAAACAACCAAAGCATGGGTTAGTGGCTTGTGAAAATGGATATATTGAAATATATAATTTTCCTAGAGCGGATAAGGCTGTAATAACATATACGAGCGATGGTCATAGTGAAGATGTTGTTTGTGGCAAGAGCAACACGGCTTTACAATATGAAATTCGAGATATGGAAGAATATGTTACGAATTTGAGTGGGAAACAAAATTTAGAGTATATTCGTGATGTGATGGATGTATTGACAAAGGTACAAGAAAGTTGGAAATCGAATGAATAAAAAATATTTTTTCTTTGACATTGATGGCACTTTAACTGATCGAAAAACCGGTAAAATCGTACCAAGTGCACAAGTGGCATTAAATGAACTTCAAAAGGCAGGACACTTTGTAGCTATTGCGACAGGTCGTGCTCACTATAAAGCACGTAAGTTTATGGAAAGTGTGGGTCTTCATGATATGGTTTGTTGCGGTGGTGGCGGATTAGTCATTCATGATGAATTGGTTCAAAATATTCCTTTAGATTTAGAAAAATCAAAGGCAATTGCCAAACAAGCACTATCTTTGGGATATGGTGTTTTATTTGCGTTAGATGATTCAATTAAGGTATATACTCAAGATCATACGTTTCAAAAACAAGTAGGTGATCGTAAGGAACCTACGGAATATATTTATGATGGAAATTTGGATGTAGACAAGTTGGATGTTATTTACAAAATGTATATTTCCATCCCAAAAGACAAAGAATCCGAATTGACTTTAAAGGATACATTAGGAAATATGCGTTTTGTACCCGATTATTTAATGTTTCAATATGATGCAAAACACCAAGGAATCTTGGATATGATGCAGCATCTTGGTGGTGATTTAAAAGATGTAGTGGTCTTTGGGGATGATACGAATGATATGGTTATGTTTGATCCGCAATGGACAAGTGTAGCCATGGGCAATGCGTGTCAAGAATTAAAGGATATCGCAACTATAGTCACTGATGCCAATGTAGATGATGGAATTTATAATATTTGTAAGAAAATGGAGTGGATTTAAGGCTCTAAAAAGACATTTTTTTGATTTTTATTCGAAAAAGTGTCTTTTTTTACGTATATGAGTATGTAGAAAATCTCTACTAGAAAAGAGGTACACATGCGTAGCGCAAATTTATTAAATGATTTCGCCTTTAAGTATGTGTTTGGCGAAGATTGTAAAGAGGCTAATGATGCCTTAAAATCATTACTTACGGTATTTTTAGAAAGGAAAGTCCATCATGTGGTTGTTAAAAATTAAGAAATGGATATCGTAGCCACTTTTATGGTGGCTTTTTATAATATTTTTTCAAAGTTGGATGTTACCTCATAATAATGATGAAAATAAATGTTACTATAAATAAGTAAGTAATATGCATCCTAAAGCTATTTTGTTAAATTGTAGGTTGTAAAATAAAAAATGTATTGAAATTTCTTGATTATTCAATATTATGTTTAGTAGAAGGTGATAAGAATGCTAACGAAAAGGCAAATTGAAATTATAAAATTATTAAATGATAAGGACAAACTTACTGCACAAAATTTAGCATCATCTTTACATGTTTCTACAAAAACAATTCGAAATGATATTCATGCGATAAATGCTATGTATCCAAATAGTATTGAAGCTATGCAGGCTTCAGGTTTTAAATTGACGAATAATGAAATTTTTGCTCTTATAAAAAAACAAAACTTAATTCAAATAATACAGATATTGAATTTTTGGTATTAAAACATTTAGTGTCTCGAACTAGTACTTACATTGACGATTTATCCGATGATTTGTTTATTAGTAGTACTTCGCTTTTAAAAATAATAAAAAAAATAAATAATTTGTTGGAAAAACAAAATTTTAATTTATCAATCATAAGGAAAGATAACAAGCTTTATTTAATAGGAAGTGAAGAGGAAAAAAGAAAAGCAATCTCATTCACTATATCTCATGAATTCACATCAAATGTTTTAAATATTAATGATTACGCGAATTTTTTTCAAGGCTTAAATTTAACTTTACTGAAACAAAAGACAATTGGATATCTTGATGAAAAAAGCATCAAAATGAGAGATATTGAATTGATCAGCTTTTTATTGCACGTAGCAATTATGATAGATCGTATAAAAAATAAGCATAATGTTGTATATGATAATTACAATAATATAGACTCATATTTTATAGATTTAGCAAATGGATATCTGCGCTTGTTGCAGCAAATTAGTGATGTTACATTTAATGACAGTGAAATTAATTATTTGGCTACTTTATTTGCAGGTAAGGTAGATATTAATACAAGTAAAAATACGGATAAAATTAAAATGTTAATTGATTTTATGTTAAAAGATATAAATGAAATGTATGGTATAGATTTTCAATCTGATGAACAGTTAAAAGATAATTTGATTGCACATCTAATTGGTTTACAAAATCGAATTAAATATAATACTTTTCTAATGAATCCCATGATAGAAGATATAAAGCGTAGGTTTCCTATATTATTTGATATTAGTGTCTATATGGCGGATCAAATTCAAAGTTTTTATCATGTTCGTCTATATGAGGAAGAAATAAGTTATCTTACACTTCATTTAATGGGTTCTTTGGAACGTAACAAAGAAAGAGAAAGCAAAAATATTGTTATTATCTCACCAGTAGGTAAATCTGGTATGCAGTATTTTAATAGAAGACTTAATCATTTGCATCAATATGACGTTTACATTAAATCCATATTATCGTGTTTCGAATATGATAAAGTTCAACTTTATCATCCTGATTTAGTTATTAGTTTTGATGACTCCATTAAAATTAAGGAGTATCCGATTTACTACGTCAAGAATCTTTTAAATGATGAAGATGTTGAAAATATTTATAATATGTTACACCAAAATCATAAAGGAAATAAATGTTCGGACTTTTTTGAGGAAGAATTGTTTTTTTCTAAAGAGAATTTTGATTCAAAAGAAATGGTTATTCACTTTCTTAGTGATAAATTAGTTGAGAAGGGCTATGCGGATAAAAGATTTGAATCTTTAGTGTTAAATCGTGAAATAGTGGCTCCAACAGCGTATGGTAATTTATTTGCGATGCCTCATCCGATAAAAAAAGAAGGACTTGAAAATAAGATTGCAGTTTGTTCGTTAAATAAAAGTATAAATTGGGATGATAAAAAAGTTAGACTGATATTTTTAATTTGCTTAAATAAAGATAGCCAAGAATCTGACTTTGATGAACTGTTTGATCGAATTGTTAGTATATTGGATAATCCTGAAAAAGCAGAGGCTTTAATAAAAGAGGATAAATATTCAAAGTTCCTAAATCTTTTCTTTGAATATTAAAATTATTTTTGTTTTTAAAAACTGTACAACACAAAATGAGCGCGAATCCTTAATCTAAAGGATAAACGTTCTTTTTTGTTACAAAATTGCATATGGATTTGGAATTTGAAAATGAGTTTATTGAACATGTAGATGTTATTTGGCAAAGTTTTGTTTGAGTAATAAAGGAAAATTAAATTTAAATGATTTGGATTTTGTTGTGTTAGATATAGTTCTTTTATGAATTGTTACGCGAATGTATTTTCCATTTATAAGTGGAAAATCTGGTTTTTACCAATTTTAAAATTAGTTTTACAATTTTCGCATAAAGAAAGGAATTATAGACATGGATATGGAAATAAGCTGTATGCAAATGATTTTGCATAGTGGAAATTCTCGTGGTGATTCTAGTGAAGCTATTGAATGTTTGAAAGAAAAACAATTTGATAAAGCAACGGAATTATTAGAAAATGCTAAATCAGAATTATTGTTAGCACAAAAAACTCACGCAGAATTGTTAAGAACAATGACGAACGATGAAGCAATTCCTATGAATTTATTATTGGTGCATGCGGAGGATCATGTAGCAAGTTCGGAAGTGGTTTTAACTATGGCAAATGAATTGTTTGTGGTTTACTCAATTTTGAATGAAGGAAAGGTGTATTAGAATATGGGACTAAAAAAAGATTTCCTTTGGGGTAGTGCAACCGCTTCTTATCAGTGTGAAGGTGCCGTAAATGTAGGTGGAAGGGTTCCAAGTATGTGGGACACATATTTGCATGATGGCGGATATGAAACTGGTGATGTGGCAAGTGATTTTTACCATCATTATAAAGAAGATATAAAAATGATGGCTGAAGGTGGTCAAAATACATTACGTCTATCATTGGCATGGCCAAGAATAATCAAAAACATCAAGGGTGAAATCAATGAAGAAGGTGTTAAATTTTATCGGGATGTTTTAAAAACTTGTCAACAATATGGAATTACACCATTTGTAACAATTTATCATTGGGATTTACCCCAATATTTAGAAGAAAAAGGTGGTTGGCTAAATGAAGAAACATGTTATGCATTTGAGCAATATGCAAAAGTATGTTTTGAAAAGTTTGGTGATTTGATTGAATATTGGGTAACGTTTAATGAACCTAAATGGTTTACTTTTAATGGCTATATGGTTGGAAATTATCCTCCAGGACATCATAGTGCTCAAGAAATGATTATTGCAGCATATCATGTTATGTACGCAAGTGCACTGGGAGTTCGTGCTTTTAAAGAAGGCCATTATAAAGGTATGATTGGTATCGTTCATAGCTTTGGACCTGTAGATGGAATTGATGATACTTTGGCAACTAAAATAGCTATGCGATTTGCAGATAACTATGCTAATAATTGGGTTTTAGATACTGCAGCTAAGGGTGAAATACCATTCGATTTATTATGTGTTTTATCTCAAAATTATGATTTGTCATGTATTAAAAATGAACATTTGCCAATTATTAAAAATTATACGGTAGATTTCTTGGGATTAAATTATTATTCTCGTGTATGGGTAAAACCATATAGTGGAGGAGAGACTCAATTAGTTGTTAATAACAGTGGTAAAGACTTTAAAGGAGAAAGTAAAATTGTTATTAAAGGATGGTTTGAACAGATTATGAATAATCCGGATGCTATCTATACTGAATGGGATGTAGAAATATATCCACAAGGTTTACAAAAGGGTTTGAAACAAGTATGGGAAAAATATCATTTACCTATTTTTATCACTGAAAATGGTGTTGGTGTAAGAGAAGATATAACTGTAGATCAAGTAGAAGATGACTATCGTATTTCATTCATGAATGACCATATTAGTGCGATTATGAATGCAGTCGATGCTGGTGTGGATGTTCGTGGATATTATGCATGGAGTACGTTTGATTTGTATTCTTGGAAAAATGGTGTTGAAAAACGCTATGGCTTGGTAGGTATTGATTTTGATGATAAGGAATTAAAGCGTAAACCTAAGAAAAGTTATTATTGGTACAAATCTATTGCTGAAAGTAATGGAGAAAAAATACAAAGAAAGGATTGGTAAAAAAATGAAGGTAATGTTAGTTTGCAATGCTGGAATGTCTACAGGGATTCTAGCTAAAAAAATTGAAGAAGCAAGTGATGGTAAACTTGAATGTAAAGCATATGGGGAAGCTGAATATCTTGACCATATTAAAGAAGGCTATGAATTATTGTTGATTGGTCCACAAATTCGTCATCTAAAAAAACAGATTGAAGAATCTGTATCCATTCCAGTCGATACTATTGCTCCACAATATTATGGAATGATGAATGGTAAAGGTGTTTTTAAAGAAATAGAGAAAAAGTATAACTTGTAAAGATTGTAAAAGGAGAAGATATTTATATGATGGGAAATTTCACAACTTTTCTAGAAGAAAAGTTAATGCCAATTGCTACTAAATTTTCGACTCAGAGACATTTAAAAGCAATTCGTGACGCGTTTATTTGTATTATGCCAATTACATTGGCAGGTGGTATTGTATCGGTTATTAGTGCAGCTCCAGCTCCAGAAGGAACAACAAACGGATTATTACTTGCGTGGGCAGCTTTTGTAAGTAATAACAATATGATTTTATCTTGGATCAATGCAATTACAATGGGAGCTATGTCATTGTATGTAACAATTGCATTAACTTCTTTTTTGGCTAAATCTTATAAATTAGATAATTTATTGCCTATTTTATTATCTTTGTGTGGATTTGTTCTTACTTGTGTTGCACCTATAAAATTAGCTTTTGATGGTAAAACAACTGAAATATCATATTTGGATGGTAAAGGAATCTTAGCAGCTATTTTTATTTCGATTTTAACTGTAGAACTATATCGTATAATGCGTGAAAAGAATTTTGGACGCATTAAATTACCGGATTCTGTGCCTGATTCACTTTCTGAAACATTTGCTTCATTATGTCCTGGAATCGTTTTAATCGCTCTTTATTCAGTTTTATTTATTATATTCTTTAACATGAAAACTACATTACCTGGTTGGGTATATACAAAACTTGCACCAGCATTTACAGTAGCAGATAGTATGCCTTTTGTTGTAATCATGACAGCAATTGTACAATTGTTTTGGTTCTTTGGGGTTCACGATGCAGCTTTCTCTGGGATTTTAGCACCTATTCGTGAAAGTGGATTATCTGTAAATGCGGCGGCTAAGTTAGCAGGACATGCGATGCCTCGTACATTTACAACTCCATTTTGGGTATATTTCTGTATTATAGGAGGATGTGGCTCAGTACTTGCTTTAGCAATTTTACTTTGTAAATCTAAATCTAAACAATTAAAAACGGTCGGACGTGTCGGCTTAATTCCAGCATTTTTCAATATTTCAGAGCCAATCATTTTTGGAGTTCCATTAATGTTAAATCCAATTTTCTTTATTCCATTTATCTTAACTTCAACATTAAATTGCTTTATCGCATATTTATGTACTAGTTTAGGTATAATTGGAAAATCATTCGCAATGTTATCATGGAATATGCCTTCTGTATTTGGAGCATTTTTATCAACAATGGATATTAAGGCTTTGATTCTTATTGTAGCATTAATCGTATTAGATGGAGTTATTTATTATCCATTCTTAAAAGTTCAAGAAAAAGAATTGATTGAAGTCGAAGAAGAAGAATGATATTACTTAAGGCGCTATTATGCGCCTTAATTAATTTAGAGGAGGAAATTATGTCAACAGCACACAATAACGCAAATATAGAAGATATCGCAAAAGTCGTTTTAATGCCAGGCGATCCTTTAAGAGCCAAATTGATTGCCGAGAATTTTTTAAAGAATGCCGTATTATTTAATGATGTACGAGGCATGCTTGGATATACAGGTACTTATAAAGGAAAAAGAGTTTCTGTCATGGGAAGTGGTATGGGAATGGCCAGCGTGGGAATTTATTCGTATGAACTTTTTAAATTCTATGATGTAGATGCCATTATACGAGTTGGTAGTGCAGGAAGTTATTCTGAAAAATTACCAATAAAGTCTGTAGTTTTAGTCAAGGGAAGTTATTCAGAATCTACCTATGCCTTAGCACAAAGTGGCGATACGGATCGTATGCAATATCCAGATGAAGATTTAAATAAGTTGATTGAAAGTGTAAGTCAAGAAGTTTCGATTCCTGTTGTAAAGACAAATACACATTCTAGTGATGTTTTCTACTATGAAGGTGATTTAGAACAACCAGAAAAAATGGTTGAAGAGCAAGATGCACTTTGTGTCGAAATGGAAAGTTTCGCCCTATTCCACAATGCTAAGGTATTGAATAAAAAGGCAGCTTGTTTATTAACTGTATCTGATTCTTTATGCACAAATGAACATTTAAGTACTGAAGAAAGACAAACATCTTTTAATGAAATGATTACGCTTGCCTTAGAAAGTGCAATTCGCTTATGAAATACAAAAAAATAGTTTGTGTCGTTATTGATTCTTTTGGGATTGGACAAGCTACAGATGCCAAAGAATTTGATGATGCAGGTGCCGATACTTTTGGACATATCCTAGAATATCGCCCAGATTTAAAGATAGATAATCTATATCAATTAGGTTTAGGAAATCTTCATCCAAGTGGTAAATCTTTACAATCAAAAGGCTATGCATTTAAGATGCATGAGGCAAGTTGTTCCAAAGATACAATGACAGGCCATTGGGAAATGATGGGGATTCATACGACAAAACCTTTTAAAACATTTACTGAAAATGGTTTTCCGGATGAATTGGTTCAGGAATTAGAAAGATTAACTGGCCATGTCTTTATTGGAAATAAAAGCGCAAGCGGAACGGAAATCTTAGATGAGTTGGCGATGGAAGAGATTCAATCGAACGGAAAGAAATTGATACTTTATACATCTGCTGATAGTGTTCTACAAATTTGTGGACATGAAAAAGTGACTGGATTAGATGAGCTATATCGAGTATGTCAGATTGCACGAGAAATAACTCTAAAACCAGAATACAAGGTAGGAAGAGTCATTGCTCGTCCTTATGTAGGAGATTCGGTGGGTCACTTTACACGCACTAGCAATCGTCATGATTATGCATTGTCTCCATCGAGTGAAACTGTTTTAGATGTTTTAAAATCAAATGCATTTGATGTGATTGGCATTGGTAAGATTCGTGATATCTTTAATGGTCAGGGAATCACAGAAAGTATTCATTCGACTTCAAGTCATGAGGGTATGCTTCAAACGATTGAAGAAATGAAAAAAGATTTTACAGGTTTATTATTTACGAACCTTGTGGATTTTGATGCCAAGTGGGGCCATCGAAGAAATGTTTTTGGATATGCTGATGAGCTTGAAGATTTTGATCTTTTATTAGGTCAGCTACTTGGTGTTATGGATTCAGATACACTATTGATCATTACGGCCGATCATGGAAATGATCCAACCTATAAAGGAACGGATCATACTCGAGAGTGTGTACCATGTTTAATGTATTCACCTAGTATGAAAGAACACGGAGTATTGGACGATTCAAGTTCGTTTGGTGTTCTTGGTGCAAGTGTTTTAGATAACTTTGATTTATCAAAACCATCTGATTTGATTGGTGAGTCTATTCTTGATTTGACAAAATAGAAAAAACATATTAACTTATTTTAGCGTTTTGGTATCCCCTATGAAACTGCCAAAACATGGGGGAGGTAATTTTTTATGAATAAAATGGAAAATATGGAAATCAAACAATTAGTGGTTTCTATGAGTTTGCCCATCATCATTTCGATGGTGATTCAAGCTTTATATAATATTGTCGACAGTATCTTTGTTGCCAAAATTTCAAGTGATGCACTAACCGCTGTATCTTTATGTTATCCGGTACAAACCATTATGATTGCGATTGCATGTGGTACAGCCGTTGGCTTTAATACACTACTTGCACGATACTTAGGTGAAAAGAAATTTGATTATGCGAATAATACAATGATGCATGGAATCTTGTTAGGATTTGTGAATGGACTTGTCTTTTTAGTTTTAGGTTTACTTTTTTCTAATGTCTTTTTATCTTGGTTTACGTCCGATTCAAATGTGGTTTCACTAGCCAATACGTATATTCGTATATGCACGATGTTTTCATTTAGTGTCTTTATACAAATTATTTTTGAAAGAATCATGCAGGCAACAGGAAATGCCATTTATAACATGGTTATGCAAGGAGCAGGAGCCATTATTAATATTATTCTAGATCCAATCTTGATCTTTGGATGGTTTGGTTTACCTGAAATGGGTGTTGCCGGAGCTGCCATTGCGACCGTTATTGGACAGTTTTGTGCCATGCTTATTGGATATGTTATTACGAAGGTAAAAATAAAAGAATTGGATATTCATATGCATAATTTTTCCTTTTCGATATCTATTCTATGTAAAATCTATAAAGTAGGTGTACCGGCCATTTTAATGCAGTCTGTATTAAGTTTTATGACTGTTTTTATGAATATGATTCTAGCACCAATCTCAGCTATGGCGATTACTGTCTTTAGTGTTTACTATAAATTACAGAATTTCTTGAATATGGCAGTGCTTGGAATCACCAATGCCTTGATTCCAATTGTTGCCTATAACAATGGGGCTAACAGAAAAGATCGAGCAATTGAAGCTATACAATTTTCTATGATTTTATCGATTTTCATTATGGCTGTAGGAACGATTGTATTTCAATTATTCCCTAAACAATTATTAGCCATGTTTAGTGCGAATGATCAGATGTATGGATTAGGAATACCCGCCTTAAAAATCATTAGCTTAAGCTTTGTGTTTGCGGGTATCAGTATGGTTTTATGTGCTGCCTTCCAGGCTTTAAATAAGGCAAATACTTCGTTAGTGATTACTTTGGCTAGACAACTTGTCATTTTGATTCCATTGACATATGGCTTAATGAAGTGTTTTGGCATTCATGTAGGTTGGTATGCCTTTGTCGTTACGGAATTTATATGTACCATGTATTCATTATTTGAATGGAGAAAAATAAAAAGGTAGCATTTGCTACCTTTTTGCGTATTTAAATGTATACATACAAATAGATGTGGCAATGGCCACGTTTAAACTTTCAAAAGTTTCCATTTCAATTTTGACAATATGATTACTTAAATCAATTAATTCCTTACGTACACCTTGTCCTTCATTGCCAACTAGAATTGCGTATTTTTCACTTGGTTTAATATCTTGAAGGTCCTTGTGATTGTCATGTAAAGCTGTGGCATACACTTCAATATTTTTTTCTTGAAGCTTTTTAATTTCTTCTACTAAATCCGTTTGGATAACAGGAATATAGAATAGGGCTCCTTGACTGGACTGAATCGTTTTTGGATTGTAGATATCGGCACATCCCTTTGACATATAAATGCAGTCAATGCCAAAAGAATGAGCGGTTCTTAAAATCGTACCAACATTTCCTGGATCTTGTACATTATCTAGTAATAGAATACTATTTTCTTTTTCCGGTTTTAAGTTTAATTTTTTACATACACCAATCATTTTAGAATTTGAATTCTGGTTTGACAATTTGTTTAATACTTGTTGCGTTACGGTTTCATAGTTAAACTCTATTGGACATTCGAGTCCTTCAAGGATAAATAATTCTTGTAGAGCATTTGCGTTAAATGCTTCTTTAACCATATGTTCGCCTTCGACGAGAAATAGATTTGTCTTATCTCTTTCTTTTTTTTGAATCAGTTTGGCGTATTCTTTTATTTTTTTATTGTTTACAGATTGAATCATAAAAAAATATTACCATACTTCGGCTTGAAAAAAAACATGGACTTCGATATAATTTGAAATGTTAAAGCAATGAGAAGACATAGTAACTATTTAACGCTTAGATCAGAGAGTAAACCGATTGGTGAAAGGTTTATATGAGTAGGGATAGTGAATTCACCTTTGAGCAAGAGTTAAAACCTCTTCCGTTTCATACGGTTATCATGGTTAATTAAGTGTGTCTATCAAGACGAAGCAAGATGGTAACGCGGCAGTAGTCGTTCTTGCGTCGTCTTTTTTTGTTTTTAGGGAAAGGAAGAACAACATGAAAACAATCGAAGAGCTTTTGCAGGAAGCTACACAAAAAATTCAAGATGTCAAAGATTCATCTTCATTGAATGATTTACGTGTCTTGTATCTAGGTAAAAAAGGACCTGTTCAAGAGTTAATGAAGGGTATGAAAGATTTGTCGAAAGAAGAAAAACCTATCTTTGGACAAAAGGTCAACCAGTTGAAACAAGATCTTTCTAAGATGATTGAAGAAAAGAAAGAACAATTGGCTGCTTTAGAAATGCAAAAAAAGATCGAATCCGAAAAGATCGATATCACTTTGCCAGGGCGTAAACCAGAACTAGGGAATGCACATCCATTAAATTTAGTGCGCCAGGAATTAGAAGATTTATTCATTGGTTTGGGATATCAGGTTATTGAAGGTGACGACATTGTCGATGATGAATATTGTTTTGAAAGAGCCAATATTCCTAAGGATCACCCAGCACGTGATATGCAGGATTCTTTATATATTGATCCAAATCGTCTATTAAGAACACATACAACGGCGATTCAGATGGTTGTGTTAGAAGAAAGTGCACCAAATCTTCCAATTAAGGTTGTATGTCCAGGTAAGGTATACCGTCGTGATGATGATGATCCGACTCACTCTCACCAGTTCATGCAGATGGAAGGATTGGTTATTGGTGAAAAAGTAACGTTAGCGGACTTAAAGGGAACTTTAGAATTTATGGCTAAAAAATTATTTGGTCAAGACCGTCAGATTCGTTTTAGACCAAGTTATTTCCCATTTACAGAACCAAGTGTAGAAGTGGATGTTTCTTGTCACATTTGTAACGGAAAAGGATGTCCAACATGTAAAGGTACTGGATGGATTGAAATTCTTGGAGCTGGAGAAGTACATCCAAATGTATTAAAAATGGCTGGCTATGATCCAGAAAAATGTAGTGGTTTTGCGTTCGGTGTAGGTATTGAGCGTGTTGCGATGTTGAAGTATGGCATTGATGATATTCGTCATTTCTATACAAACGATAAACGTTTCAATTCTACATTCAAACGTTATGAGTAGGAGGATTTAAGTATGCGTATTTCAAGAAAATGGTTTAATCAATTTATGGATGTACAAGATCTTTCTATTGAAGAAATGGCCAAACGCATTACCGATGCGGGTTTTGAAGTAGAAGGTATTGAACATTTATCGCAAGGAACAAACTTAGTGATTGGTCACGTTGAAACTTGTACAGAACATCCAGATAGTGATCACTTGCACTGTACAACTGTCAATGTAGGAAATGAAGTTGTCAATATTGTGTGTGGTGCACCCAATGTGGCTGCAGGACAAAATGTAATTGTTGCACTACCAGGTGCTGTTTTACCTGGTGGAGAAATCAAGAATGGTGTGATTCGTGGAGTTGAAAGTAATGGTATGATCTGTTCATTACTTGAACTAGGGGTAGATCCAGCTAGTTTAGATGATGATCAAAAGAGTGGTATTGAAGTATTACCTGCGGATGCGCCTGTAGGAAATACAGATCCACTTGGCTATTTAGGTTTAGATGATGAAGTGTTAGATATTGGTTTAACACCAAATCGTAATGATTGTTTAGCTGCATTTAATATGGCAAAAGAAGCGGGTGCCATCTTAAATCGTGAAGTTAAACTACCAAAATATGAAGGGGCTAGTGATGTAGGTACACCTAGTAACTTGCATGTTGAAAGTACAACATCAAAATGTCCATTATTCTATGGAAAAGTGATCAACCACTTAACTATCAAAGAAAGTCCAAAATGGATGAAAGAATTATTGGCAGCTAGTGGTGTAAAATCAATCAATAACATTGTCGATATTTCAAATATCGTTATGTTGGAAACAGGGCAACCAATGCACTTTTATGATGCGAAATCATTGCCAAGTCAAAGTATTGTCGTAGCCGATGGCTTTGATGAAGAATATACAGCCTTAGATGGTGTGACTTATAAATTACAACCAGAAGATATCGTCATCACAAATCAAGGTAAACCAATCGGTATTGCCGGTGTTATGGGTGGAGATGATTCTAAGATTTTAGATACAACGGATTCAATTATTATTGAATGTGCTATTTTTGATCATGTTGCGATTCGTAATACAGCACGCCGCTTAAATCTTTCTACAGAAGCAAGCGTTCGCTACCAAAAGGGAATTGAGCCATTAGCTAGTAAAAAAGCATTGGATCGTGCCGTTCAATTGTTGATTGAATATGCGGATGCGACAGGTATTGAAGAAACAGTTCAATATGGACAAGTTCCTTATGAACCAAAATCAATTTCTTGTACTTTAGAAGCTATTAATAATCGTTTAGGTACTGACTTTAACTTAGATGAAGTTGTCGATGTATTTACACGTTTAGACTTTGAACCTGAAGTAACTCATGATTTGATTACTTGCCACATTCCAAGTTCAAGAACCGATATGGAAGGTATGGCCGATCTAAGCGAAGAAGTTATTCGTATGTTAGGGTATGATCGTTTGCCTAGTACACTTCCAGTTATGCCTATGACAGAAGGTAAATTAACATATAAACAACAATTGACTCGTCAGGCACGTCAATTCTTATGTAGTCAAGGCTTACAAGATTGTTTAACATATACTTTGGTTAGTACAGAAAAGAAAGACAATGCGATTTTTAATAATGATGAAGCAATCGAACTAGCTAGTCCTATGAGTGAAGAGCGTCGCTATATTCGTACAAGTATTTTGCCAAGCTTATTAGATGTTGTTTCTTATAACCGTGCTCGTAATATCAAAGATATCAATGTCTTTGAATTGAGTGATGTAGCTGGTGTAAGTGGTGCTAAAATGCATTTAGCTATTGCCATGAGTGGAAATTTACAACAAACTCGTTGGACAAGTGATGTAACACCAAGTGATTTCTATACATTAAAAGGTTTAGTAGAAGCTTTCTTTGAACAAATTGGTATTGCAGCTCAAAGAATTTCATTTGTAGAAAATGATATGGATACAACACACTTCCATCCATATCGTAGTGCTAAGATCATGTTAGGAAAAGATTGTATTGGATTATTAGGTGATATTCATCCTCAATATGGTAAGAATATTGTGATGGCTGAACTTGATTTTGATGCGTTGATCAATGTGAAAAAATCAAAAATCAAATTCACTCCGGTTTCAAAATATCCAAGTGTATCTCGTGACTTGGCATTCGTTTTAGATCGTACAATGCCGGTACAAAAGGTAGTGGACACAATCAATAAACAGGGTCGTTTAAATAAAGAAATGGTCATTCGTGACGTAGAAGTATTTGATGTTTATGAAGGTGAACACGTAAGTAAAGATGAAAAATCAGTTGCGTTATCGATCACATTCCAGTCGGATTCTCATACATTAAAAGATGATGAAATCAACCAAGTGTTTGAAGCTATCCTTGAACATATTCAAAAAGATTGCAACGCAACACTTCGTAGTTAAGAGATGTTTTTGACGTCTCTTTTCTTTTGTCTACAAAATCTTGTAAGGCGCTTACAAAAAGGCTAGAATAAGACATATAAGGAGATTTTTTTCTATGCAAAAATATATTTTAGCAATCGACCACGGAACAACAAGTACGCGTGCTGTTTTATTTGATAAGGCAGCCAACGTGGTTGAGATTGCTCAAAAAGAAACGACAATATCCTACCCACATCCAGGTTGGGTAGAACAAGATGCCAATGAGATTTGGTTGGCGTGTTTGGCCGTGATGAGCGAGGTCATCTTAAAAAGTAAGATCCGTCCTGAACAAGTGGCTGCCATTGGAATAAGTAATCAGCGTGAAACAAGTGTTTTATGGGATGCATCAACAGGGCTTCCTGTAAGTCCTGCCATTGTATGGCAATCTAAACAGACAAAGAGTATTTGCGATAGTTGGAAGGAAAAAGGGTATGAAGATGTTGTGAAGGCAAAAACGGGCCTTCGTATTGATCCTTATTTTTCAGCGAGTAAGATTCGTTTTATTTTTGATCAAAATCCAAATGTCTATGAAAAGGCAAAAAAAGGCGAAGTGCTATTTGGAACGATGGATAGCTGGATCGTATGGAAGTTATCGGGTTCTTTAACACATATTACGGATGTATCGAATGCGAGTCGTACTCTATTATTTAATATTCATACATTATCTTGGGATGAAGAATTATTAGAAATGTTTGATATTCCTAGACAAATCTTACCGGAAGTCAAACCGACATCCTATGCATATTGTAAGACAGCTTCGTATCATTTTTTTGGTCAAGAAGTTCCGATTTGTTCCGTTGTAGGCGATCAGCAGGCGGCTTTATTTGGTCAAGGCTGCTTTAGTGCGGGCGGCATTAAGAATACATATGGAACAGGTGGTTTCATGTTGATGAATACAGGAGATAAAATTGTCGAATCAAAGAATGGTTTATTGTCGACAGTCGCTTGGCAAATTGGGAATCAAGTCAATTATGCATTAGAAGGAAGTATTTTTGTTTCAGGTAGTTTAATGAAGTGGCTTCGTGATCAGTTGCAGTTATTTGAAAATACGAAAGATACGCAGGGCATGGCAGAAAGTGTTACAAATACAAATGGTGTCTATATTGTACCGGCCTTTGTAGGGTTGGGGGCTCCATATTGGGATGATGCTTGTCAGGCAACTATTGTTGGTTTAACTTTTGGAGCCAATAAAAATCATATTGTTCGCGCAGCCTTGGAATCTATGGCCTATCAGTCAAAAGATGTATTAGAGGCAATGAAGCAAGACAGTCAAATTGAGATTTCATCGATGAAGGTGGATGGTGGAGCTGCTGCCAATAATTTCTTGTTGCAGTTCCAGAGTGATCTACTTCAAATGCCTGTTCAACGTTTTAAGACCAATGAATTAACGGCTTTAGGTGCAGCTTATTTGGCAGGACTTTCTTGTGGGTATTGGACACAAGATGAGCTTGGGGTAGATCTTCAAAAAGAGTTTGTGCCAGAAAAGAGCAAAGAAGAAATGGATAGCTTGTATTCAAACTGGAAAAAGGCGGTAAAAACTTGCCAGAGTTATAAATAAAAGTTAGAATATTGGCATGGAAATTTATACAAAAGAAGATTTTAAGCAAATATTTATCGACTTGGGCATTGAAAAGGGAAGTAAAATTTTATTAGAAGCAGATCTATCTCGTTATAGTGGTTTGGTGGGTAACTATCAAATGTTGATAGAAACACTGCAAGAATTAATTGGAGATACAGGTTTATTGTGCATGCCTTGTTTTTCGTATTCTTGTTTGGATCCTGCTTGTACGGATATGATATATCCTTTTGAAAAGTGGAAAGAAGTGCGTGAAAACTTGCCTGGCTACCATGTGATGTACACGCCTAGTGAAATCTATCAAGAGTGCACAAATTTGTTTTTGCACTATAAAGATGTATATCGTTCAAATCATCCTGTATATAGTTTTGCGTATTGGGGATGTTTTGATGAAAACCTTTTAAAGGTGGATGTCAATGATGCTCTAAGTTTTAAGGGAAGTCTTTCTTTCTTACATGAAAAAAAGGCCTGCAACCTTCTAATTGGTGTATCACCAGAAAAGAGTTTAATGGTGCGGGCACTTTCAAATGAGTATCAACTGGGTAAGACTGTTGTACAAAGAGCTTTTCTTCATTCGAAGCGTCAGTTGACAAAGTCATTCCTTGTTCAAATTGTAGATGATGACTTATCTAGAGATTTACTGGATGGTTTGACGGTTCTACAAAGTGATTCGAGTCTAGATGATATCTTCGTACTTAGAAAAGGGGAATAAAGAATTCGCAAATCTTTTCTAAGGTGGCTTGGTCTTCTTTTGAGAAGTTATTAAATTCAAAAGAATCAATATCTAAGATGGCAACGAGTTTGTCATCTTTTTTTATAGGAATACAGATTTCAGAATTGGAAGCACAATCACAGGCAATGTGACCTGAAAATTTATGTACATCTTCAATTCTTTGTGTTTCTTGTGTTTTAGCACAAGTACCTACAACACCTTTTCCATATGGTATGCGTGTACAGGCGACTTTTCCTTGGAAAGGTCCTAGAATACATTCGTTGTTTGTTTCATCACAAATGTAGAAGCCTAGCCAATTGATGTTTTCCATTTCATGATAGAGTAGAGCTATTAAATTTGAAATATTTGTGATGTTTGGCAGTGTATCATCGATTAAATAACTGCATTGCTCAATTAAAATTTCATTCATTATTATCACCGTACTTATTTTACCAAAAAATGTATAAAATTAGTGACTTTTGTCATTGAAAAAAAGCTTTTTTTTAAGTACTATATAAATGTAAATAAAGCTTTTTTTAAAGGCTTGGGGAATTTGGGATTGATACTAATACTTCTGCAAGAATAACAGACAGTAAAATTGATAGCGCGAATCATTTTTAGTATCAAAAACAAATTTTGACGGAGAGAAGATTTTAGTAGGCTTGACGGGGCTGAATGAATCTTCTTTTCTTTTTTTTAATTTTTTTAAAAAAGGGGTTTACAAGATGGAAATGATTTGGTAATATAGATGAGCACTGCTGAGGTGCAGATGATCTTTGAAAACTGAAC
>ERZ809407.1204-NODE-1204-length-24227-cov-8.805974_pt1 | contig 24227 bp, 20 predicted proteins | sample MGYA00520792_ERZ809407 | MGnify/ENA primary metagenome ERZ809407 (study PRJEB31576, sample SAMEA3212665) | Homo sapiens | biome: human-gut; feature: human gut; material: fecal | place: Sweden | collected 2012 ...
GATATAGCCCTTGATCCCGTTCATACCGCACCTCCGCATGGATAATACTCAACACAATACATTATGTACGAATATCCGAATAAAAGTAAGCCCACACGGACGACTTTGCACGAAGTTTTTTCGGGGTTGTCAAATTCATCTGCGATCAATAATCGGGAGACGGTGTTGCATATCCGTCCGGCAGTATCCGAAACAGAGGGTATATTTGCAGATTTTTCTCCATGATCAGGGCTGTGTCATATTTGAGTGAAGTCAATTCATGCAGTTTTGTTCAGCCTGTACATATCCTGCATTTGGTGGTCACTCTCGGCTGTTTTCGCGGCAGGAAGAAAAAGCAACGGTCGATTTGCTTTCAAGCCGCTTGGACGGTTCATTGCTTCGTCCCCGTTTCACAATTTCTCTTTTTGGCGAGGCAGATAGGAGCATTTCCGTTCCCCCTTCGCCTTTCGTATGACCAGGTTCTATGCGGCTTATATGTGGCGATGTATCACTCAACCTTTTTATCATATACCTTTTTATTTGAACTGCAGATGGGTTCAAACCGCCATTTTCGAATAATCCGCCGCATCGGCAATACCGAAAAAATGCTTCCGCAGCAGCGTTGAAAACAGCATAAAAGAAAGACTCGTCATTCTCCGGTATCTCATGTTTTTCCTGAAACTCGTCATATGCCTCATATACAGAAACATCCGGTTTTCTGGTCGGCTGTGACTCCTGTGTTGGTATCTGCTTTTTAGCCTTAGAAGCAGACTCCTTCACTTCCTCCTCATCCTCTTCCCATCTGGGATAATCCTTCATGGACTGACTGGAATGCTCGATGTCCTGCTCCTGCCTTGGATAATCAAACCAATCCTCTTTTTCCTTCTGTTTCATATACTCCCTGATACCTGCAACCGTGAATCGCTTACCAAGCTTACTGCCTCGTACTGCCTTTACCTTGCCTCCATTACTGCTACGATAGGGAAGGGCATAGCTAATGGTATTACCTTTCAGCCTTACATTCATATGATAGGTTCTTTCTAACATATTCACCACATCATGAATGTTCTGCGTGGTCGGATCATTCATGGCAAGTCTGATATACACACGCATTTCATCCTTGAAAGAAAGTTTTCCCCTTTTCTGCATATGATTTTCCGCTAAGGTGCGTTCCTCCCTGGTCTTATCCGGATTGTAGAAGCTGTCACGGACAGAGTGTGTCAAGCCCCGGCTCCTGCACTGTTCTCCAAAATATTCCGACATTTCCACCAGCTCCTTCGGACCTCTCCGAAAGGAAGAACCATCCTTCTGATTACAGTTATTTACCAGAAAATGCACGTGAACATGCTCCGTATCCACATGAACCGCAAACAATACCTCAAATCCCTTTTTCCAGAAGAACTCACGAGCAAAGTCCTCTGCCATCTTGTAAGCCTCTGCATAAGTCAGCTTATCATTGTCCTCCGGATGAAAGGATATTGATAGCTTCTGTGCCAGAATGTCCCGCGGGAAGAACCGGCTATACTTCTTCTGATGCATTTTCCTTGTCATAAGGACACTGTTTGCAAAGTTATCCCGATTGCAGCCAAAAGCATTATATAACTCCGACTTTGTCTTAATAACACTGGAACTTAGCTGTTCCTTCTTCTTCCCCAGAATATAATCTGCAGCACTGTGAAGCTGTGCCACAGACTTGCATGGAGCATATTTTACATTGACATTTCCATATACTGCCATCTAACTCACCACCTTTTCATATAGTTTTAATACTGAGTCTTCCAACCGCCGGAATACTCTCTGGAACGGTTCAAATGCTGTCATGGATATCAAATCCGGATAGGCATTGATATTCCTTGCCAGCTGGTTGATATTGACTCCCTGCTTTTTCAGTTCGTAGCAGACCTCATTCATGACCTCCATAAACTGCTTTAATGTTGTCCCGTCAATCTGCCTGCCCTTGTTGCCCCGGAGCAGATAGTCGATGAAATCAGCGGAAGTCTTATATCCGCTCTCCTTCATCTGTGATTCAAATTCCTGTTTTACACGGTAATCCACACGAGAATAGATTACCTCGTCTCTTGTTCGTTTCCCCATAGTGTCCTCCTTCTTTTTATCTGTAAAAAAAGCCACAAAACTCATTGGTTGAATTGGCATTGCTGCCTTTTCTTCCAATTGTTTCATGGCTTCATTTTTTGGTATTTTCAGTTATTGTGTTTTGGCTACGATTGCACCGGATTATGGCTACATACTAATAGAAATTGTGGTCTGCACCGGTAAATTGCAGTGTCATGCCCCTGTTGTGGTTCTACTGTTGCTCTGCTTTGTAGCCATTTGGTTGCAGATGTTGTCTAAACTGTATCTGTTATAGCTATACTGTCCATAAGAACCGCTATCATCTGCATCCGTCTTGGTATTTCTTCGTAGCCTTTGTGTAAGCGATGCTTCGTCAGCAGGGCACATCATCCCCACAGGTCTGCCTGACGGAAAAAAGACTCCGTCAGACAGACAAAAGCAGCCCTTCGCTTACCGCTTCGGACTGCTTTTTTTCACATCTCTACTACTTATTGAAATCTTCTATTCCCTTTCCGATGTGGGGGGGACTTGGGTGTTACCCACCCCAAGTCATTATCCCTCTTTATGATTCGTTTTCTTCTGTTTCTATATCCAGCCTCTGTAAAATATCATATATCACACCAGAATCGTTTAATAAGCTTATAGCAAAACATTTCTTTCCTGCATCTTTTAATGATGCACCAATGTGATACGCTTTTTTGTCATCAATGATTAAAAACCTGTCATGAAATACACCTGTGTAGTTCACTTCAAGTTTGGGATACTGTTGATTGAAAGTTTCAATATCTTTTTCTGACAATCTGGTTTTTCTAACTGTGTAAATCGTTACCGATACATTCTCTTTCTTCTTGGACAGAATATTTAAAGTTCCCACATCGACATAATTATCGACCAATACAAGACTTTTCGTTGCACTAGCTACCAGATCTATCAGTAAGCTAAACGCATCATATATCTGTCCATCAAAAAAGATTTTCTGCTGTGATTCTTCGTGGTCAGAAATATATGCAAATACTTTATCAAATTTCTCATTTGTTTCATTTTGATAAGTTATCTGTCTTTCTTCTATTGCATTCATGCGATCATACAAAAGTGACGTGTTTGCCATATATTTACGCATTTCAACAAATGTTTCCATTATCCTGATACTGACTTGTATTGCAATATCACTCCTCAGCACCGCAGAAAGCATTGCAATACCTTGTTCTGTAAAAACATATGGCAGATATCTTCTTCCACCTCTCCCTTCTTTTGAGGTCACAAATTGTGACCTCAAACAGTATCATCGTGTTCCTTCTTGTTTTGCTTCCCAAATTGCTGTTCATACATAATCTGATACTTTTTCAACCGTGGAATATACTCAGGAGGCTTTCTTCGACCCGCTTCCCACTCTTCCACCGTTCGAAGTGGTATCTGAACCTTTATCTCACACACTCATTGTGTGGTTAATTATATCATGCCACTTCTTCTTTTATCAATTGAAAATCAACACGAATCCATAATTTACACACCAAACGAGTAATCCAGAAACTCATTCTCTTCTGGCTCCGACAGTTCTTGCTTTACAACTTCTATCGGTTGTTCACTGCCCTGTATCGGTTCCGTAACTAGCTTTACCCCCACCGATGCCTCAGCTCCCGGATTTCCCTGCTGATACGGATAAGGCATTATCCCACCAGCCTGCAGTCCCGCCTGAAAAAATGCCTGCTGTTGCATCTGATACATGGCTGCAAGTGCCGGAAGATTTGAAAGAAGCTTCTGCTCCACAGTCTGCACCAGTCTGTCTGCAAAGGCATCTTCCTTTTCCCGACTCTCCAGATATGGATCGTTTTTCTTGGCAAGATGCCTTTCATAATAATCATTAATCGCAGCCACCACAAAAGCATTCTGCGACTTAAAGTCCTGTTCCACTTCAGCGGAATGCAGGCGTTCCCACGCCTGCACGCCTCCCTCATCCGTCATATTGAAACGGATGTTGTGATTCCTGTAGTGCTTTGTCATATTGCCTCACCTACCTTCTGCCTGCTCTTTCCTGATGTCTTAAAAGCATATAGCAGTAATACTCATAGCCCTTTGCATTAGCACGGATATCATTGTTAAAGACTGTATTTTCAGGATTGTACTCGCCGAAATTTTCAACCAGCCTTGCTCCGCCACCCATGAAGTAAACCTTCATCAGCTTCTCATTATATTCATGGTCACGAAACTTCTGAAAAATCTCCTCCACATAGTCACAAATAGCCTTTTCCACGAGTGATGCATGGGGATCCGGCAGTTCAATCTTTCCGCTACGGAGAATATTATCAATTACATCATCCATAAGATTGTCTCCCGTTTTGTCCTGCACCATATTGTGAATCTTCTGAAAACACTGGAACACACCAAGCTTCTCGGTCCATGCCTTGCTTTCCATTGGTCTACCGTTATTCAGATACATCAAATTCATGGTGCCATTTCCAATATCTGCAAGAAGTGTCACCCCTGCAAAATCCTTCAGATTCTCTGTCACTGCCGAGTAACACTGCGGCATAACTGTACAGCCAGCGAATTCAATATAATAAAGTCTGTCTTTATAGCCGACCTCTACGCTGCTGTTTCTAAGCATATATCTCTTAAAGTCCTCCCTCTGTGCCTGCACCCATTTCAGAGGAAGCCCAACTGCAAGATGAATCCTTGCCCTGTTTACAGAGTCTGTCATTCCTCTTGCTTCCAGTTCCTTTACAATAGCCGCAAGTGTCAGCATATAATTGTCGTCATCAGTCTGCTTATCTGCCACAAAACCCTTTCTTCCCTCTCCAATGACATAATATCCACCATCGTACTCGATATAATCTCTGCTTAATACAGGTGCGCTGTCATACTTTGCAATTGCTGTCTTAAAACATCTCCTGGCTGTTTTCATATTTCCGTAGCCGTTATCTACACCGATAATCAGTGCTCCGTTCATACTGTATTCTCTAATCTTCTCTGTCATATAATCCTCTCTTTCTCCGGCATCTGTGCCGGTAACCAAAATAAAAAAGTCCATGCATCTGTATCTCTACAAACACATGGACGAATCAACTGCCACTCTTGATATTTAGCGTATCCTTCCTACGAATTACTACACACTTTACTACACACTTTTTTCATCAAATTACACCATTTTATGATAAGTTACGATAGTTTCCTCTCAAATTAAAAATGCCCTCAAAGCCTGTAAAATCAAGCATTTGAGGGCATTCACAAGGGTTAAGATAAAGGAGCAGGTAGGAAATCTATAAATTCTCTCTTGTAACTTTCCATTGTATGTTAATCCTCCTGTATGTTTTCTATAAATTATCTTTGTCAATTTTACCACATTGGGGCGTGCTTTTCAACGTGGAAATTGGTTACAAAAACAGCATCCCTTCATATTAAATGAATATGGGATGCTGTTCATCTGCTTATATATTTTTATCAGATATACTCACTTGTGTTTACAATCACGCCGTCATATACTGACTGCTTTTTGATAAACTCCGCAGCCTTGTCCACATCTCTGCCGTTTTTGTTCCAGTCCTTTGTGAACTCAACTTTGTCGGCTGCAAGCTCCTTCTCCTGCTTTTGGCTGATGAGCAGAAGTACGAGTATTCCGGCATGGCTTAGATGCTTGACTACATTTACGAAGTCCTCCCCCTCCTTTGGTGCGTAGAGATAAGTATGGCGTCCGTCTATATTTAAGGCTTTCTCGACATCCTCCACAAAGCCGCGGTTTACACCATCCACTCCGTCTACGAATACGGCGGTGATTGCCTTCTGACCCTTGATTGCAGCTCTTACGTTTCTGTCTACTCTGCCCTCGTAGAGACCGCTTTCCTCTGTGTGTACCTCTTCAACCACACCACAGGCAGATGTCATATCGGTCACACGGTCAATTAAGATGAACTCACCGAGTGTCTTGTGATTTTTGAACTTATCGCAGACTATCTTGTCGGAGAATGCAATCTTTACAACTGCTATCTCGTTCTTTTTAAGCTTGTCGGCAGGCTTTTCCTCACCTGTGTTTACGTCAATGGTATGCTCTATCTCTGTTACGATGCCCGGTATCGACTTGGTACCTAGCTTGAAGAAGAAATTCTTTCCCTTAAAGAGCTCATCGTCATCCATCCAGAGTATTGTAGCTGTGATAGATGAAGCAACCTTTGCTCCTGAACCGATTGTGAGCACGCAGCCTCTTGATACGTCCACCTCTCTGTCGAGCTGGATTGTAACCGGCTGGCCTGTAAATGCGCTATCGCTTAGCTTATCACCCACATGGATGCTCTTTACATGGGCTGTCTCATTGCTTGGCAGTGTGGTGATTTCATCGCCCACCTTTACCTCTCCGGCCTCTATCTGGCCCTGGAAGCCACGGAAGGTGTGGTCAGGACGGCAGACTCTCTGTACAGGCATGTAAAAGCCCTCTTCCTCGTTCTCATCCTTTATGTCAACATCCTCAAGGTATGATAAAAGAGCAGGTCCCTTGTACCATTGGATATTCTCAGACTTTGTTGTGACATTGTCACCCTCTGTTGCAGAAACAGGAATTATTACTACATTTTTGAGTTCAAGCTCCTTTGTAAGCTCAATAATCTGCTTTGTGATTTCATCGAAACGCTTCTCGTCGTAGCCTACAAGATCCATCTTGTTTACAGCAAATACAAAGTAGTTGATTCCCATGAGCGCGCAGATTCTTGCGTGTCTTCTTGTCTGAACCAATACGCCCTGCTTTGCATCTATTAAAATTACCGCAAGGTCTGCAAAGGATGCACCTACAGCCATGTTTCTTGTGTACTCCTCATGGCCCGGTGTATCTGCCACGATAAAGCTTCTCTTATCTGTTGTGAAGTAACGATAAGCCACATCGATTGTGATTCCCTGCTCTCTCTCTGCCATCAGTCCGTCGAGGAGAAGTGAATAGTCGATGGCGCCGCCACGGCTTCCGACCTTACTGTCAAGCTCCAATGCCTTTTCCTGATCTGCATAGAGCAGCTTTGAATCGTATAATATATGTCCGATCAGAGTTGATTTTCCGTCGTCCACGCTTCCGCATGTAATAAATTTAAGTAATCCGCTCATTTTAGAAATACCCCTCCCTCTTTCTTCTTTCCATGCTGCCTGCCGCCTCGTTGTCTATGACACGGGTGGTTCTCTCTGAGGAAACAGCACTGAGTGTCTCATCAATAATCTCATCAAGTGTATCCGCTGTCGACTCTACACCACCTGTCAGTGGATAGCAGCCGAGAGTTCTGAAACGTACACTCTTCATCTGGATTTTCTCACCCGGACGAAGCTTCATTCTGTCGTCATCTACCATGATGATGTTGCCGTCTCTGTATACAACAGGTCTTTCCTTTGCAAAGTAAAGTGAAGGAATCTCGATATTCTCTCTCTTTATATACTGCCAGATATCCTTCTCTGTCCAGTTTGACAGTGGGAAAACTCGCACCTCCTGGCCCTTTTTGATTCTGGAGTTGTAGAGCTTCCACATCTCCGGGCGCTGGTTCTTTGGATCCCATGCGTGGTTTTCATTTCTGAAGGAGAAGATTCGCTCCTTGGCTCTTGATTTCTCCTCGTCTCTTCGGCCACCGCCAAACGCTGCCGTAAAGCCGTATTTGTCGAGTGCCTGCTTGAGCGCCTGTGTCTTCATGATATCTGTGTATGCTGAGCCGTGGTCAAATGGATTGATGCCCTGCTTTACGCCATCCTGATTTATATATTCAAGCATCTCGATGCCCTTTTCCTTGGCAATGCGATCTCTGAATTCTATCATCTCATGGAATTTCCAGGTTGTATTTACATGTAAAAACGGAAATGGCGGCTTCTCCGGATAAAATGCCTTCATTGCAAGATGAAGCATTACCGAGCTGTCCTTTCCAATTGAGTACAACATAACCGGCTTCTCGCACTCTGCGGCTACTTCACGTATTATGTATATTGCCTCTGCTTCGAGTTCGTCAAGATGTGATAATTCACCCATGTCTGTTACCATCCTTTTCTTTAATATTTATTGGATTCCTTCTTGTTGATAAGAATCTCTTCCTTGCTTCCGTCGCGCTTTTTGATATCCCAGGTCAGCGTGTCCGGCGTGCTTTTTACTGTCATGAGACTTCCCATGCCTCCTATGTCTGCTCCAAGATAAAGAGCAATAGCGCCAAAATGACATTCCTTGATGCAAGAGGCACAGCCCCAGCAGTCCTTAGGATATTTGATAAAGGCTTTTTTCTCTGAGTCCTGATATATCAGGCTTCCGGGGCATACACTTGTACACATGCCACATCCCTTACACTTTGCTTTATCAATCATTATGCTCATAACGTGCCTCCCTTCCGACAAGCTCTCTGTAAATCATATGAAGCTGCCCGTTTTCGTATCTGGAATTGACGTATTTCATCCAGTCATCACTCTTGTCGGGATAATCCAGATTCTCGGCAAAGCTGTGCCATCTGGTTTCCTTTCTTGCACCAAGATGTGCTATGACCGAAAGACATACCGTAAGCCTCTCCTTAAGCTCATATATAAACATAAGCTCATGCATATCCGATGCATATAAATCACCGGTCAGCTCTATCAGATGATTTATCTTTTCCTTTGCCAGCGCAAGCTGCTTGCCGTTGAACTGATAATGTGTGGAAATACCGCCTGCGTAGTTGTCCATGACCTTCTGCATGGCTTCCTCGATAGCCTCTGTTGTAAACATCTTGGACCTTTCAGTGAGGAAATGGTCGTACTCTGAAGCTTTTGCGTCAAGTGCCTTTTTCTCATCAAATGCCGATGTGTCAGGACTTCCATCGGAGGTATCTGCATCAAGCTTTGAAACCATATCTATCGCAGCGATTTCACCCTCTACCATAGCTCCTGTAACATATTTCTGTGGACATCCTCCTGCCACATCTCCGGCGGCATAAAGTCCGTGGATTGTGGTCTCACGCTCGGTATTTACCCAGTAGCCGCTCGCTGTGTGCCCACCTACGATATACGGCTCGGTGCCCTCTATCTCCACATTCTGCTCACTTGGATTCTTACCTGCCTCCACCCACTTGAGTGTCTGGCTTGGTGCCATGTTGAGATATGCCTTTATCAATGACTCATCCTGCTGTGGCGAGATGCCCTCTGTCCTTAAGTAGCAAGGGCCTCTTCCCTCGAGATTTTCCATGACCGTTCCGTATACACGCTCTGATGTGGTGAGGCCGTATTTTGTCTCGTAAACCTCTCCAAGTGAATTGACCTGCTTTGCCCCGACTCCCTGTGCAATTGTTCCGGTCGGTGCGATTGTGTCCTTGCATCTGAGTGCGATAAATCTCATCTCAAAGGTAGTCATCTCTGCTCCGCTTCTTATGCCCATCGCATATCCTGCGCCTGTATTAAACGGTGGATACCACATCTTGTGCCTTGAAAATCCCGGATTGTTTGGTCTGTATAAACCGGCCGCTCCGCCTGTAGCACAGAGCACCTTTTTAGCCCTGATTTCATAGGCTGTAGCATCCTCGATTGAAAATCCGTATGCACCCTTTATGGTGTTGTTCTCAACTATATAGTCCGTGATATTGATTCTGTTTATCACTGTACAGTCCGTAAGCTTTGATACAGCTTCTGCCAAAAGCGGCTTCATGTTCTCGCCGTTTATCTTGATATTTCGGTTTCCTCTTGCTACATACTCACCGTTTTCATCCTTTAATATGACAAGTCCAAGCCTTTCCATCTTGTCCGTCACACGGTTTAAGCCCTCGGACATAGTCATGAGTAAGTCTTCCCTTACTATGCCGTCAGCATCCTTTTTTGCGTAATCTACATAGTCCTCAGGCTTTCTGCCCTTTACTATGTATGCATTTATCGCATTGACACCTGCTGCAAGGCATCCGCTTCGCTTTATGTTCGCTTTCTCTGCAATTATAATCGAATAATCCGATTTCTCACGGATGGTGAGCGCTGCATAACAGCCCGCCGTGCCACCTCCTATTATGAGGATGTCCGTGTGTAGGATTTTTTTGTTTTCTATCTTCATTTATCTCCCTCTGCTTCCTCTTTCAATCACAAGCTTTAGACTATTCTTGTATCTAAATGTAGAATACATCCTGCTCCTGCATCTCGCTGTTTTCCATCAGGTATGTTTTCTCTTCATCAAATATATACAGCCTGTAAATCAGCACATGTACTTTCTCTCCGACTGCTATCAGGTCCTTTTCAAGAGAACGCTCGCCGACCACCTCGATGCCGTTTATGCTGACTGTGATATCCATCCTGTTTCCTCTGAATACCACATCTGTAACGATGCCCTCCTCTGCCGCTGACTGATAGCGGTCTAAGTTGCCACTCTTTGATATCTTGATAAACTCAGGTCTGATTACCGCCTTGTCGGCATTTTCTATCCTGTCAAAGCCCTTTAACCTGTCATAGTTTTCAACGACTGTGGTGTGTCCTATAAACTGCGCCACAAAAGGTGTATCAGGCGACTTGTATATCTCAAGAGGTGTACCCATCTGCTCTATCGTGCCGTGGTTTGTGATAATGATTTCATCTGCCACCTCAACAGCCTCATCCTGGTCATGTGTGACGAAAATGCTTGTGATTCCAAGCTTTTCGACCAGCTCCTTCAGCCAGGTACGAAGCTCACCTCGCACCTTTGCATCTATCGCGGCAAATGGCTCATCCAGTAAGAGCACCTGTGGATTCGGCGCCAGCGCCCTTGCAAATGCCACTCTCTGACGCTGTCCTCCGGAAAGCTGATTCGGATATCTCTTTTCAAGCCCCGATAAACCTGTCATCTCAAGAAGCTTTGTAACACGCTCCTTTATGAGCTTTTTCGGCATCTTCTGAAGCTCCAGCCCAAATGCCACATTGTCGTATATTGTCATGTATCGAAACAGCGCATAGTTCTGAAACACAAAGCCTATGCCTCGCTTCGAGGCCGGAATATCATTCACTCGCTTTCCATCTATATATATGTCACCTGAATTTGGCGTCTCAAGCCCTGCTATCATACGAAGAAGTGTTGTCTTGCCACTACCGGACGGACCAAGCAGCGCCACAAGCTTTCCCTTTTCCACTCCAAAGCTCACATTATCGGATGCCAGGAAGTCTCCGTATTTTTTGTATATATTTTTCATCTCAACGTACATATACGTTATCTCCTTCCTGCTTTCTTAGTACCGCAACTCTATAGCTGTCTGCCACACCGGTATGTAAGCAGTAACAAATTTCATTAGTGTAAATCATATTTCCCATAAATCTCAGTGTAATTTCTTAAATTTATGCTCAACTATATTTCTTGCAAAAAGAATGATTAATGCAATAATTAACAGTATCGACGATACAGCAAATGCCGATGTTATCGAGCTGTCTGTGCCCGACATATACAAGGCATCAATCTCAAGCGGCAGTGTAAATGTCTCGCCTCTTGTCTTCGAGAGCGCATTTACCGCGCCGAACTCGCCGAGGGCTCTCGCCGTACAAAGTATGATTCCATAAATCAGGCTCCACTTCATCTGCGGAAGTGTTATTTTCCGAAATATCGTAAAGCCGGATGCTCCCATCAGCGCTGCGGCTTCTTCCTCATCCTTTCCCTCTGCATTGAGCACCGGTATAATTTCCCTTGACACATACGGAAACGTGACAAATATCGTAGCAAGCACAACTCCCGGTATTGCAAAGGTGATTCTCACATTCGTGCCGAATATCTCATTGAACCATCTGATAACCGGATAAAACCACCCAAGCCGTCCGAAGGTCATAAGATACGCAAGTCCTACGATGACCGGAGAAATAGAAAACGGTATATCAATAAGTGTTGCAAGCACCTGTTTTCCTTTAAACGAAAACCTGGTCAACAGCCACGCTGTCCATATTCCAAAGAAGGTGTTGATAACTACCGCAAAAACTGTTGCTATCAAAGTCACCTTGAGTGCTGAAAGCACGTAGCTTGTGGAGATAGCTTTCAGATAGAATCCAAGCCCTTCCTTTAAAGCACTTGCCATCACAGAAAAAAGCGGAACCACAAGCATGACAAATATGAAGAGCACCGTGACAGTGACGAGTATTATCTTTGTGATCTTTTTTCTTCTTTCAAGCTTTATCTGTTCGGTCATCGCATTGTGCTCCTTTCCTGTTTGTGTGCATCGCATTTGATTTATATGCAGCCTTCTACAACAAATTAGTGCGCTGTGACTGTTTAACCTGCACTATGTTTACAAATAGCAGCAATAAAAATGATATGACAAGCATCACAAGTGCTATGGCAGTTGCGCTGGCATAATCTATATAGCTAAGCTTCTGCATGATGACGTAGGATACCACCTGCGTCCTGTGCCTTGCACTGTTGCCTGATATGTAGATGACGCTTCCGTACTCTCCTATGCCTCTGGCAAAGGCAAGACCAAAGCCTGTTAAGAGTGCCGGGCGAAGCTCCGGAAGTATTACCTTAAAAAATGTCTTAGAGGGTGTGGCGCCAAGCATATAAGCGGCCTCCTCATATGTATTATCCATCTTTTCAAGCACCGGCTGTACAGCTCTTATTACGAAGGGAATGCCTACAAAAACAAGTGCCACAACTATTCCTGCCTGTGTGTAAGCTACATCTATTCCAAACTTGCCAAGGCCCTTACCAAAAAAGCCTGTGCCTGAGTACAGCTTTGAGAGCGTGATGCCCGCAACCGCTGTCGGCAGTGCAAACGGAAGCTCTATAAGTCCGTCAAGCAGCCATTTCCCGGGAAAATCGTACTTCACAAGCGTCCATGCCACGATGAGTCCAAATACCACATTTACGATTGCTGCGATAAATGATGAGGTGATGCTTGTGATAAAGGCATTCCTCACATTCTCCTTCATGATAAGTGCCACGAAATCGCCCGGCGATATCTTTAGCGAATACACAAGCACTGATGCTAACGGAATGAGAACGATGACTGAAAGCATCGTGACCACTATTCCAAGCGAAAGATGGTAGCCCGGTATGACTCTGGTCTTTATGTTCTTTGATTTAGTTTTCTCTTTTGCTGTTTTATCAGTTGCCGTATATTTCATCGAACATTGCTCCATCATCGAAATATGTCTTGTAGGCTTCATTCCATCCGCCGTAAGCCTCTATGCTCCAAAGCCTGATATTTAAATCAAACTTGTCGGAAAACCGGTTTAATATATCCTGATTGGTTGGTCTGTAGCCGCTTTCGCCAATCAGCTGCTGTGCCTCATCACTGTAGAGATACTGTAGGTATTCTTTGCTTACCTCTTGTGTTCCGTTGCTCTTTGCATTGTCATCCACAATAGCAACAGAGGGCTGTGCTAAGATGCTGACGGACGGATTCACTATCTCATACTTGCCCGGATATGAATCCATGGTCGTAAGTGCCTCGTTTTCCCACGCTATGAGCACATCTCCCTGACCGTTTTCCACAAATGTGGTTGTTGAGCCTCTCGCACCCGAATCCATAATTGTGACATTTTCATACAGCTTCTTCATAAACGATTTCTGTTCCTTCAGGCTGTCATAATTTGTCTTCGCATAGCTTAGCGCTGCAAGGAAATTCCAGCAGGCTCCGCCACTACTCTTTGGATCAGGCGTAATCACATCCACATTCTTTTTCACCAGGTCATTCCAGTCACTTATATGCTTTGGATTGCCCTTTCTTACAAGTAAAACGATTGTTGATGTGTATGGTGCCGAACTGTCAGAAAACTCATCAATCCAGCCCTTATCAATTAAGCCGGTATTCTGTATCAGGTCTATGTCATGCTCAAGTGCCAGTGTGACAACATCTGCATTACAGCCCTCCACAACCGAGCGTGCCTGTGCTCCCGAGCCGCCATGTGATTGAATCACATTTATCTTTTTGCCGTGCTCGCTCTCATAGTAAGACTCGAATATTTTGTTGTATTTCTCGTAAAACTCTCGTGTCGGATCATACGACACATTGGTTATGGTGACTGTGCCGTCATCCTTCCTGCCTGAGCAGCCTGTCAGAAGAAGTGACAGAATCATCACTGTCGACAGCAGGGCTGCCGTATAAATATGTATGTTTCTCATGTATGTTTCTCATTTTTCATGTTACAGCTTCCGGCAAAGCAAGCTTATGCCGTCAGTTTATATGCCATTAGTTTACTGTAAAAAGCGGTGTGGACAGGTATCTTTCTCCTGTATCCGGAAGCAGCACCACGATATTCTTTCCCTTGTTCTCAGGTCTTTTCGCAAGCTCTGTTGCAGCATATATTGCTGCTCCTGAGGATATGCCAACGAGAAGTCCATCGCTCTTTGCAACCTCTCTTGCCTTGTCAAAGGCTGCCTCATTCTCCACCGGAATCACCTCATCCACTATATCCATGCGCATGACCTTTGGAATAAAGCCTGCACCGATTCCCTGTATCTTGTGAGGCCCCGGTCTTCCACCTGAGAGTACCGGTGAGTTCTTTGGTTCCACAGCTACTATCCTTACATCAGGATTATGGTCTCTTAATCCAAGCCCGGTGCCTGTACAGGTGCCGCCTGTTCCGACAGATGATACAAAGATATCTACCTTTCCATCTGTATCCTCCCAGATTTCCTGAGCGGTTGTAGCTCTGTGGATATCAGGATTGGCCTGATTCTCAAACTGCTGTGGAATAAAGGCATTGCCATAATGCTCTTTAAGTCTCTGCGCCTCATCAATTGCACCCTTCATGCCCTCACGCCCCGGTGTGAGCTTTATCTCTGCGCCAAGCGCTGTGACTATTTTTCTTCTCTCAACGCTCATGGTATCAGGCATGATAAGTATCAGGTGAAGTCCCTTTGAGGCTGCCACAAATGCAAGTCCGATTCCGGTATTGCCACTTGTCGGCTCTATGATTATTGTGTCCTGATTTATCTTTCCATCCTTTATGCCCTGTTCTATCATAGCTGCCGCCACCCTGTCCTTTACACTTCCAAGTGGATTAAAATACTCCAGCTTTGCTATGATTTTTGCTTCAAGCCCAAGGGCTTTTTCATAATTGGTCAGCTCCAGAAGCGGAGTGTGACCTATCAGCTCAGTGAGCTGCTTTGCAATTTTTGCCATTGATATTACCTCTTTTTTGTTAATGTTTGTTTTGAGTATGTTATGAGTTTGAGCTTAGTTTGTATGGCTGGGATTTCCTACCATTCAAATATGATTTCTAAGTTATTGATATGTTACCACTAATTGATATTTTTGTAAATGTAATTAGGGTTATTAATATTTGTTAGCGGGCTATAAATTTTATTGATAGCAACCAGACGACTGCACAGGCGTCCGTCCGGTATCGAACTTACCATAAAAAAAGAGTTCTATCATTCGCAGACACAAAGTCTGTGAAAAATAGAACTCTTTTTGATCTTCCTTTAGCTACTTACGCTTGTTCATTTGCTTTATCGGTTCTCGTGATATACTTGATTCCAACAAAGGTTCCAATCAGGATAAGCGCTCCTATGATAAAAGGTACTACAGGATTTCTGACAAAGCCTGCTATGATGTAGGTCAGACATGATATGGCAGCCACAAGCACAACGTACGGAAGCTGTGTGGACACATGGTTCATATGGTTGCACTGGGCTCCGGCAGATGCCATGATGGTGGTATCGGATATCGGTGAGCAGTGGTCTCCGCATACTGCACCTGCCATGCACGCTGAGATTGAGATGATCATCATCGTATGGTTTGTGCCTGAGAAGATGTTTACTACTATCGGTATGAGTATACCGAAGGTGCCCCATGAGGTTCCTGTTGCAAAAGCAAGGAAGGCTCCCACCAGGAATATGATTGCCGGGAACAGTCCAAGGAGCGGTCCCGATACACCTCCCACCAAGCCTGCGACGAATTTATTGGCACCAAGGCTTTCTGTCATGATCTTTAGTGTCCATGCAAAGGTCAGTATAAGTATTGCAGGTACCATCGCCTTAAAGCCCTCAGGGATTGAATTACAACAATCCGTAAAGCTTAGCACCCTTCTGATTGAGTAAAAGCATATGGTGATTATCAGTGCAAAGAAGCTTCCAAGCATGAGACCGGTTGACGCATTGCTGCCTGCAAACGCATCGACAAAGCCTGTTCCGTCAAAAAAGCCTCCTGTGTATATCATTCCTATGATGCAGCTTATTATGAGCACCAGTATAGGAAATACAAGGTCTATAACCTTTCCCTTGCCCTTTATCACATCCTGCTTTGACTCTGCATACGGTCTGTCTCCTATGGTAAATAAATCGCCCTTTTGGGCATTGGCTTCATGCTTTGCCATCGGACCGAAATCCGCCTGCAAGATAACAAGTGTCACCATAGCGATAATGGTAAAGAGCGCATAGTAATTGTATGGAATGGCCTTTATGAAAATAGAAAAGCCATCCTCTCCCTTTACAAAGCCTGTGACTGCGGCTGCCCACGAAGATATAGGTGCGATGATACACACAGGCGCTGCTGTGGCATCTATCAGATATGCAAGCTTTGCTCTGGAAACCTGATGCTTGTCGGTGACAGGGCGCATCACGCTTCCCACTGTCAGACAGTTGAAGTAATCATCTATAAATATGAGTACTCCAAGCATTATAGCTGCAAGCTGGGCACCGATCCTTGTCTTTATGTGCTCACCCGCCCATTCTCCAAAGGCCGCCGAGCCGCCTGCCTTGTTCATCATGCTCACCATGACACCGAGCACGACTAAAAATATCAGTATTCCCACATTGTCCGAATCCGATAGCACTCCGACAAGTCCGTCCTCGAATATGTGAAGCACTGATCTCTCAGCTGAAAAACCAGACTGAAATACATTTCCATAAAACAGTCCGCCAATCACTATTCCAACGAATAATGAGCTGTAGACCTCTTTTGTGATAAGTGCCAGAACTATAGCCACAACAGGTGGAACAAGCGCCCAGACTGTGGCATACATAGAAGGCACGTAATCTGCTGCCAGAATCATTATTTTCTCCTCCGTCTATCCCTTATGCTCTATCTGTCAACCGCACCGACAAGCTCTGAAATATCCTTTACTCCATACTTGTCCATGTACTCTGCGATGCCATCCACTATCTGCTCTGTGGTCTTTGGATTCACAAAGTTTGCTGTGCCGACTGAAACTGCTGTAGCTCCGGCAAGTATCATCTCTATGGCATCGGAAGCGTTTGTGATACCGCCCATTCCGATAATCGGGATATTGACTGCATGTGCTGTCTCGTAAACCATGCGCACTGCAACCGGATGCACAGCCGGACCGCTCATGCCGCCTGTCTTGTTTGCCAGCACAAAGCTTCTTCTGTTTATATCAATCTTCATGCCTGTAATTGTATTGATGAGCGAAACCGCATCAGCTCCACCGGCCTCTGCCGCCCTTGCTATCTCTGCAATACTTGTGACATTTGGAGAAAGCTTCATGATAACAGGCTGCTTTGCATATTTTTTAATCTCGCTTGTGATTGTCTCAACACCCTTTGGATCTGTTCCGAAGGCAATTCCGCCCTCCTTAACATTAGGGCATGAGATATTTATTTCCATCATATCAATAGGCTCATCCGCAAGACGCTTTACCACATCAAGATACTCGTCAAGCGAATGACCACAGACATTTACCACAATCCTTGTATCAAACTGCTTTAAAAAAGGAATATCCCTCTTGCAGAAAAGCTCGATGCCGGGATTTTGAAGTCCGACTGCATTGAGCATGCCGCCGTACACCTCTGCTACTCTCGGTGTAGGATTACCCTCCCACGGCTTATTCGCAACACCCTTTGTAGTGACTGCACCAAGTCTGTTTAAATCAACAAACTCGCTGTACTCTGCACCGGAGCCGAATGTGCCGGATGCAACTGTAACAGGATTTTTCCACTCAACACCGGCCACATTTACTGACATATTACTCATTACAGCTCCACCTCCTTCGCATCAAAAACAGGTCCCTCTTTGCATATACGCTTGTTGTTTACATTGCTGTGGGCATCCTTGTCCTTTGTTTTGCATACGCACGCAAGGCATGCACCGATTCCACATGCCATGCGCTCCTCCATTGATATAAAGCAGTCCATATCATGCTCTGCAGCGTAAGCCTTGAGTGCACGAAGCATAGGCATAGGTCCACATGCATAAATCACGTCTGCCTCAAGAGCATTCTCCTTTATTGCATCGATGACATTGCCCTTTGTGCCGACACTGCCGTCCTCTGTAGCTACAAAGGAAGCTGCCTGTTCCTTAAACTCATCGAGCAGGAAGGTATTCTCATCGCGATAGCCCATGACGATGTTCATATCGCATACTGCTGTTTTAATTTCTGCACCTTCCATTGCTGCCTGTCCCGAATTTTTTTCGTCACCTGATGTCTGCACAATGCCTGCATTTATATCCTTGGCAAGCTGCAGCATAGGCGGCACTCCGATTCCTCCGCCGATAAGGAAGGCCTTCTTTCCCGGCTGTACTGTAAAGCCGTTTCCAAGAGGTCCTAAAATCCTTACCTTATCGCCCCTGACAAGCTTTGAAAATTCCTCTGTTCCCGTGCCTTCACCTGTCACACGGTACACGAGACGAATGGTGTCATCATCTCTGTTTATGCCGCAAAGGCTTATCGGACGCGGAAGCAGCTTACTCTTGTCGTTTGAGTAAACCGATACAAACTGTCCCGCCTTTGCTGCCTTTGCAATTTTGTCTGTCTTAAGTGTGAGGTCGTAGATGCCATTGCCGAGTGAGCTCTGGTCAACTACAACTGCAATCTCCTCAAATTTCTCTGCCATTTTATCTCCCTGGTTTCGTTTGTTAATATATTTAAGCTTTCTGAATAACTTATTAACGATTTGCAAGTGCTCCTGAGATATCCTCAATCATATCCTCAACAGCCTTGCGTGATGCATCTGCAAAATTCTCTGCTGTGATGCCCATATCCTTGTACTTATCCTGCTTGTATGCGCAGATGATTCCACGTGATGAATTGACAATTGCACCAAGTCCGTCCTCATTGAAGAAATGAACAAGGTCTGCGCCCTTGCCTCCCTGTGCGCCGTAACCCGGTACGAGGATGAAGCTCTTTGGCATTACCTTACGAAGAATCTTACCCTGCTCAGGGTATGTTGCACCGACAACCGCACCTACATAGCTGTATGAATCACCCATGCAGTCAGCTCCCCACTCTGCAACCTTCTCACCTACCCACTCATATAATGGGCGTCCGTCAATCATACGGTCCTGGAACTCTCCACTTGATGGATTAGATGTCTTTACAAGAATGAAGATACCCTTCTTCTCCTCCTTGCATACATCTACGAATGGCTTGATACCGTCTGTTCCAAGGTATGGATTGACAGTGGCAAAATCCTCATCAAAGGTAGAATAGCTCTTGCTGCCGATCTGTACCTTTCCGAGATGTCCTGTGGCGTATGCAGCCGATGTTGAGCCGATATCTCCACGCTTTACATCTCCGATAACCACGAGATCCTTCTCATGACAGTAATCCACTGTCTTCTGGAATGCCTTAAGGCCCTCCACTCCAAACTGCTCATACATGGCAATCTGTGGCTTTACCGCAGGAATCAGGTCATATGTGGCATCCACAATAGCCTTGTTGTACCGCCAGATAGCCTCCGCTGCACCGGCCGGTGTCTCTCCAAGCTCATCAAATGCCTTCTTTGTGATATGCTCAGGCACATATGAAAGCATCGGGTCGAGACCTACTACGATAGGTGCGTTTGTTTTCTTGATTTTGTCTACTAATTTGTTGATCATTCTTTCGTCCTCTTTATGCGTATTTTATTATACAGACAGATATTGTGATTATTAAATATCTGCATACAGTTATAAATATTTTATAGCATAAACTAAATTCTTGCAACCAAAAATATAATAGCAGGGAGTATAGCATTAATTGTTGCTATACTCCCTGCTAATTTCACCTTTACAGCTTCCATTTTTCAATCACACATTGATGTTCTTTTGTCTTTTTATCGTAATTTATTCCAACAAGAAGCAAATTACCCTTATAATCCTTCAAGGCTTCCACATACTGTCTCGACTTTATCTGTGAAATGGCGCCATCAACATTCTTATCATATTTCAATTCAATAACAACTGCCGGCTTATCCAAATGACTCACTCTTGGAATAAAGCATACATCAGCAAAGCCTTTTCCTGTTGGTAATTCACGAACTATTGAGTAATACTCCCTGGCCGAATAAAATGCCAAATTAATTGTACAGCTTAAAGAATTCTCATCATTATACCGTAAAATAGATATCTCATTATGTGCCTTATCAATTCCGTCAGCAACCGCAGCACCATTCATATTCCACAAACTCTCAAGCAATTTTTGTGATGCTTTTATTGATTTTGATACTTCATCCCAATCCATTGTACTAATTGCATTAAGATATTCCTTTGACACCTCTCGATTTGGAATTGAAACCTCTTCCGTCTCACTATCATATGTCAGGTAGCCAAGATGTACTAAAAGTGTAAGCACATCATCCTTTGTGGCAAATGATGTCATGTCATTTTCAAATGTGCCTGTATTTATTTTCTCACTTTCACCGGCAAGCATTTTAATCACGGCATCTTTTAGACCATCCATATTCATTTGAATATAAACCTTGAGAGCCTCGTAAGTTTCAGTCTGATTCCAATAAGTACCAAATTTATGCTTTAGCATGGCTTCTACTACAGACTTCGGACTGTACATCGCATATTTCTTTACTCCATATTTGCTATGGGACACGAGCTTATATCCATTGTACCATGCCCTTGCCTCTTCAAAGTCCATATCATATCTGTCACACAATTCTCTGACCTCATCATCTGTAAAGCCAAAGTACTCTGCCAAAGCTCCCATATCTGTCATGGAATATTCCGTGAACATATTAAGAGCAGAATGTGAACCATATTTTTTAATCGGCAGTATACCTGTCATGTATGCAAGCGCTATATAGTCTTTATCCTTAAGCCAGCCTCTCAAAAAATCAAGGTATTTCTTCTGCGCTTCTTTATCCTGCGTAAATTCTCTAAACAGACAATCCCATTCATCAATAAGAATCACAAACGGCCTGCCTGTAGACATAAAAACATCCTGCATTACTCTCACAATATTTGACTTGTCCCGAAAAATAATATCCTTACACTCTATTGAAAAATCATCCGTAATGTATTCGCACAACATTTTAAGCATATCATCAACACTGTGTGTAACACTCAAAAAGTCCTGCATATTAATTTTGAGTACATCATACTTGTTAATATGTCTGTCATACGACTCATCATGACTTATTTTAAGGCCTTTAAATAAATTTTCTGCATCAGTCTTTCGACCATAATATGCTGAAAGCATATCCATGGCCATTGACTTTCCGAATCGCCTTGGACGGCTTACACACATATACCTTTGTAATGTATTTATACACTTATTCGTTTCTTTAATCAGACCGCTTTTGTCAACAAAAATCTCTGAATTTATCGCAAGCTCAAACGATCTTCCTGTCGGATTAACGTAAATGCCCAATGAATATGCCTCCCTGTTAATATGTTACTCTATATTATACCTGCTATTTACTGGTTTGCAACAATATTTATCTATTGTATTATTGATAAGCAACGTTATTGCTATAAAAATAGACTTAACTACTAATTCTACAATAACGCAGCATATTATGATTGTGTATAGATTCATATGCTGATATTTCAATTCACACTCCCACGAGAGGAACGACGGCAGGTACAGGCACAGCCACTAACCTTGCAGAATTTCAATCCACGTTCCCACGAGAGGAGCGACCATATTACACAATCGTTCGTATTCAGGTTCTTCAATTTCAATCCACGCTCCCACGAGAGGAGCGACTATGACATCAGACGAGACCGGCATGGTGGCTATATTTCAATCCACGCTCCCACGAGAGGAGCGACACTGATGAATGGCTGTATGATGAAGAATATTTGAATTTCAATCCACGCTCCCACGAGAGGAGCGACTTCATAGGTCTGCTCAACTACAACCGGCTCATTCTATTTCAATCCACGCTCCCACGAGAGGAGCGACCATTCAGTTTCAAAGAGTTTTTCAGTATCTTTTATTTCAATCCACGCTCCCACGAGAGGAGCGACTTTGAAGCAGTGCTAAAAGACGAATTTAGTATTATTTCAATCCACGCTCCCACGAGAGGAGCGACGATTTTGAGGTGCTAAAATGGAAAAAATTAAAGATTTCAATCCACGCTCCCACGAGAGGAGCGACTCTACTGCCTTGCGTCATTCTTAAGGCGAAGTTTATTTCAATCCACGCTCCCACGAGAGGAGCGACTGTGATAATTTCCGGCTCGCCATGTGGCAGATTATTTCAATCCACGCTCCCACGAGAGGAGCGACGGTCTTTAAAAATAATATGTTGCAAAATCCAGTTAATTTCAATCCACGCTCCCACGAGAGGAGCGACTAACTGTTTATCTTTTAATATACTGTTATCGTTATTTCAATCCACGCTCCCACGAGAGGAGCGACGGACTTCGAGAGGGCTATAGAACAGGCTTGTCAGATTTCAATCCACGCTCCCACGAGAGGAGCGACTAAATGCTTGATATAGCTATAACGCGGGGTTCTATTTCAATCCACGCTCCCACGAGAGGAGCGACTATCCGTTATGAAAAGCCTGGCAAATACTAGTCATTTCAATCCACGCTCCCACGAGAGGAGCGACGGTAGATGTACCGCCGGAGTGGTTTGTGCCTATAAATTTCAATCCACGCTCCCACGAGAGGAGCGACAATAATTGTCTTTGCATCCTCCTTGTGGTACTTATTTCAATCCACGCTCCCACGAGAGGAGCGACAGGAAATCACACAGCTTAATATCACAATGGACTCTATTTCAATCCACGCTCCCACGAGAGGAGCGACGGTCAAAAAGTAACCTATAAACCACGCACGAATAATTTCAATCCACGCTCCCACGAGAGGAGCGACAGTTCAAAGGGGCGGTGAATGGTTGCAAGTCGTAATTTCAATCCACGCTCCCACGAGAGGAGCGACGATAGTATCAGTTGAGTTATGCGACTTTTTGTTATTTCAATCCACGCTCCCACGAGAGGAGCGACTGTTTCCTCTAGGATTTTCATTGCTAATGCTCTTATTTCAATCCACGCTCCCACGAGAGGAGCGACCCCCAGCCTCCGAATATCGCAAATACTACGATAAGATTTCAATCCACGCTCCCACGAGAGGAGCGACAAAATCAATAATAAATGCATTATGCATATAATAAATTTCAATCCACGCTCCCACGAGAGGAGCGACAAGTTATTTGATAGTAATTATTTTAAATCTAAAATTTCAATCCACGCTCCCACGAGAGGAGCGACTTTCAGAAAACTTTGTATATCCTGTTCTGATTTTATTTCAATCCACGCTCCCACGAGAGGAGCGACAATACTTCTCTTTCTCGTCAAGCTGACTTTCGGGATTTCAATCCACGCTCCCACGAGAGGAGCGACAAGTACCGGTGCTAATCAGATTTACAAGCAGATAAAATTTCAATCCACGCTCCCACGAGAGGAGCGACCGTAACCGGCAACGCGAGCGGTAGTTATACTATATTTCAATCCACGCTCCCACGAGAGGAGCGACAGCCATTAGAATCAGTGTAATCAAAATGAAAAAATTTCAATCCACGCTCCCACGAGAGGAGCGACGACCAAAATCGAAAGTATCAAACAAACTCATATCAATTTCAATCCACGCTCCCACGAGAGGAGCGACTTGAATCCCCTAATACTACATCTCCGGGAATAGATTTCAATCCACGCTCCCACGAGAGGAGCGACAGTTGATAACCAATCGTCCTCCGACTGGAGAATATTTCAATCCACGCTCCCACGAGAGGAGCGACAAAGTACCAAAAGGTAATTCACGCTATTTATTATTTCAATCCACGCTCCCACGAGAGGAGCGACTCACTCAATGCGCTCATGTAGTTCTCACCGGCTTGTATTTCAATCCACGCTCCCACGAGAGGAGCGACTAAAAGGTTGCGTTCATCGGGTGTCATGTCATTCAATTTCAATCCACGCTCCCACGAGAGGAGCGACAAGCACATTTTATAATATAATAATATAAATAAATGTAATTTCAATCCACGCTCCCACGAGAGGAGCGACAACAAAAAATCAATAATTGGAGGTATAAAGAGTATATTTCAATCCACGCTCCCACGAGAGGAGCGACTGAATTGCCACAATTAGGCAAT
>ERZ809407.1211-NODE-1211-length-24154-cov-9.212249_pt1 | contig 24154 bp, 21 predicted proteins | sample MGYA00520792_ERZ809407 | MGnify/ENA primary metagenome ERZ809407 (study PRJEB31576, sample SAMEA3212665) | Homo sapiens | biome: human-gut; feature: human gut; material: fecal | place: Sweden | collected 2012 ...
CCCGAAGATTCCGCATATAATAAGAAGTGGTATTCGGACAAATACCGGTAGACTTCAAATAACTCTCATATTTCATCATCAAACTGGAATCAACTTCTTCCAGCAAGACATCTTTCCCTTTCCGGAAACGTACGAAGCTGTTTAATGTAGTCATATAAGTTTCAGCGGTACGGTGTTTGCCAATTTGATTTAACTCCTTGATAAGATGAAGAGTAAAGGATATGAAACCACTATGCTCTGTGGATGCACAATAAAGTTCCACCAAACTATCTGAAGTATAAGCAATGCCTGAACGCTCAAGACGGGTAATAATATTCTTCAGCCTTACACTATCCTCCAACAGAGAATTTTTCAAAGAAAGCAAGTAATCTCTCCGACTTTCACTGGTTACCGAAGACAGGACAACCTCCGAATGTACCGCGTCCCATTCCGCAGGAAACAACTTGTATCCGGTATGTATTTGTCTTACTATACGCTTATGAATCACTTGATAGAAAAGTGTACCTTCTTTCGTAGCGACGGAAGATGCACGGAATTTTACTTTTACTGTTGCCATACAAAATTATTTCTCAAAATCAATATAACCAAACGTAAACTTATAGATATTGAATGATCCGAATAAAACGTTTTATCCGAATTTTACAATAACCACTCTCTATAATTCACATTCCACTATTTCTTCACTACAGAACATACAATTATCGAAATAACTTGCCGCTTTACCTTATTTTAATAACTAATTCTTATTTTTTATGCAATATGTAACACTATCAGCGCTTAACAACAACACCACTAAATGCAAAAATCCCTCAATAATCTACTGATTATCAAGGGATATCCATGTGACCCCGGTGCGATTCAAACGCACGACCTTCAGAACCGGAATCTGACGCTCTATTCACTAAGCTACGGGGCCATTCTTTTTATGCGAGGACAAAAGTATAAAAAATCTTCTCATCTTCCTAATGATTCTTCTTTTTTTATAGTTATTAAGGTACCCACACCTGTTAACACTCTGTTATTTTGAAATGCTTTATAGCACATACTTTATCAATTTGACAATCTTTTAGAGAAATCTCAATACATATATCATTTTTATTCCTATCTTTGCCGACAATTAACATTTAACAAACCTATGAGTTACTTGATAAAACCTAAGAACTACAAACCGCTTCTCGACCTGAAACAGACCGAGCTGGGAATCAAGCAAATAAAAGAGTTCTTCCAATTAAACTTATCATCCGAACTACGCCTGCGACGTGTGACAGCCCCCCTGTTTGTGTTGAAAGGCATGGGTATCAACGATGATTTGAATGGAATAGAACGACCTGTTTCTTTCCCGATAAAAGATTTGGGCGACGCACAAGCAGAAGTAGTTCATTCACTGGCTAAATGGAAAAGACTGACCTTAGCCGATTATCACATTGAACCGGGATACGGTATCTATACCGACATGAACGCAATCCGCTCCGACGAGGAACTGGGTAATCTACATTCACTCTATGTAGACCAATGGGACTGGGAGCGTGTTATTACCGACGAAGACAGAAACGTAAACTTCCTGAAAGAAATCGTTAACCGCATTTATGCAGCCATGATTCGCACAGAATATATGGTATACGAAATGTATCCTCAAATCAAGCCGTGCCTGCCTCAAAAGTTACATTTCATCCACTCCGAGGAGTTACGCCAACTCTATCCGAACCTGGAACCTAAATGTCGTGAACACGCTATCTGCCAGAAATACGGTGCCGTATTCATTATCGGCATAGGCTGCAAACTGAGCGACGGCAAGAAACATGACGGCCGTGCTCCGGACTACGACGACTACACAACAAACGGCTTGAACGGCCTGCCCGGACTAAACGGCGACCTGTTGCTTTGGGACGATGTACTGCAACGTTCTATCGAACTTTCGTCTATGGGTATACGTGTAGACAAAGAGGCCCTGCAACGTCAGTTGAAAGAGGAGCACGAAGAAAAAAGACTGGAACTCTATTTCCACAAGCGCCTGATGAATGACACTCTCCCGTTATCTATCGGTGGAGGTATCGGACAGTCACGTTTGTGTATGTTCTACCTTCGGAAAGCACATATCGGAGAAATACAGGCCAGCATCTGGCCCGAAGATATGCGCAAAGAATGCGAGGAACTTGATATACACCTTATATAATTGCTATGAACGTACAGATAGAAGAAAGTTGGAAAGCACATTTGCAACCGGAATTTGACAAGGACTACTTCCGCACACTTACAGAATTTGTAAAAAGCGAATATAGCCAATATCAGATATTTCCTCCCGGAAGGTTGATATTCAATGCTTTCAACCTTTGTCCTTTCGATAAGGTAAAAGTAGTAATCATCGGACAGGATCCGTATCACGGACCGGGTCAGGCACACGGACTTTGTTTCTCCGTTAACGACGGAGTACAATTCCCGCCCTCACTGGTGAATATATTCAAAGAGATCAAAGCAGATATAGGAACAGATGCTCCTACCACAGGAAACTTAACCCGCTGGGCTGAACAAGGTGTACTGCTGCTCAACGCAACACTGACTGTACGTGCACACCAAGCCGGTTCTCATCAAAACCGAGGTTGGGAGACATTTACCGACGCCGCTATTCGTGCCCTGGCAGAAAGCAAGGAGCACCTGGTGTTTATCTTATGGGGCTCGTACGCTCAGAAGAAGGGAGCTTTCATTGACCGGAACAAGCATTTAGTGCTTACCTCTGCACACCCTTCTCCCCTATCCGCCTATAACGGTTTCTTCGGCAACAAGCATTTCAGCCGGACAAATGATTATTTAAAGGCACATGGAGAAACGGAAATCAACTGGTAGTTGAATACAGGTTGAGAGTTGAAAAAGAAAATGGCTGCGCTATTACCCAATGAATAGCACAGCCATTTTCTTTTTCCATAATATTGCAACAATGCAATTATATATCTTTCAACTCTACGCTTATCCTAGTACCACTGGATATTACTTTGCGTCTGGCTTCTCTGTTCATACTTCAAATCCTGAAGAATGCTTGCATTTGCCCGGATAGTAACATTATAATATCTCCACCGTCCGAAAGGTGAAAGACTGGCGGACAAGTTGAAACAGTGCAAATCGCGGGAAATCGTACAAGAAGTTTGTGTGATCTCCTTTGCCTGGAAGTCGTAACCGGAGTTGAATGAAAGCGACCAGTTATTGGATATTTTCACGTTTCCATTCGCGTTGATATTATGTGTATACGTATAAGGATATCTCATAGAGTGGCGGTTAATAGGCTTCGTTCTATCTTCACGGATATTGAACGAATAACTAAAACTCAAAGACCAAGGCATTTTGAATACCTGATAACCGTCCGAGTCCGCTTGCGCATTCTCGACCTTCTTAGTGACAGTTCCGTCTTCCTCCGAGCCTTCCGAATCTTCATCATCACCTTCCGGCTTCTTCTTATCCTTATCTTCATCCTCTTTCGGTCCGAACCACTTCTTCCAAGTATCATTATTGAAAGTATAGTTAAATGAAGAACCATATCCCTGGAAACGTCCGAAGCGACCATACGACCACTCCGTCCGGTTACCGGTAACTACATTACCGCTTTTATCAAAAGTATAAGCATACGTAGCAAATGACGCATTCATATTAAAGGTATAACTCTTGGTCAACTTCAAACGCAGATTTATGTTCAAATCACTCCACGGCCGTTCCTTTGCCGCCATATTATAAGACATATTTGCACTCAAGTCATCAATAAGGCTCACTTTCTTGACCGTATCTTCTTTTGCGTCGTAATACTTCATTTCCAAGTTATTGGCTATCGAGAAACTGACTGTTCCCGAACCTTCACGGGAAGGAACGCCATAAGGCTGTCCGGTAAAAGGAGAATAATATTGTGTATCACCGTTATAATCAGTATACTCCTCCCAATACTTGCTAAATCCCGGAGCACCGCTCAGGCTAACTTGTGGCGTAAACACATGACGAATCTGTATTTCCTTTTTCTTCATGAAAAGAGGTTTGTACATACCATACAATTTGGTGCTCAGACTCAAACTTGCCGAATAGTTGGATACCCGGTAGAAACCGTTAATCGTATCGCCCGGCAATGCTTCCAGTCTACGCGTTTCCTCATTATATTGCTGATTTACCTTACGGGTATACCAACGTTCCGTATAATTCACCGAAGGATTAACCTGCAAATATTTGAACAGAGTAAAAGTAGCACTGATAGGGATATTATGATTCATCGCATTTTCCCATTCGCTCAGTCCGGCTTTGAACAGACGGTCGTCTTTCGTACGGATACTGTTTGTCAGACGTCCTGTATAGCTAAGAGAAATCTTTTCATACCAGCGTTCTTCCCCGGCCGCTTTCTTGCGTTTGAACGGGAAGAGACGGCTCAACGATATATTCAAGTCGGGCAACGTCACCGCAATGGAAGAGTCACGCATGGTCTGTGCGATATTGGTCGTTCCGGAAAGCGTCAGACCGATATCAGGGAAACTGCGTGAATAACTGATACTTGATGTTTTGGTATTCTGAGTCAACAACTGTGAATTATAAAGGTTGTTGATATTTGAACGTTCGTAGCTACTAGTCGAGAAGTTTACACTGGCAGAGAAAGTACTGTTCGGACTCGCCTTGGCATCCTGGCGATGATTCCAGACAATCTTAAAGTCCTTGGCAACTGCATAATCCGGCATCCCTTTGTCCCCCGTCTTAGTGACCTGATAATCCGCTTGCAGCGTACCGGAGTATTTATATCGTTTATTATAGTTGGTCAATCCGGAAAGTCTCCATGAACCTTTGGTAAAGATATCTCCCGTCATTTTCAGGTCCATGATGTCACTGATAGCAAAATAATATCCGCCTTCTGCCAGACCGAAACCGCGACTGGAGTCGTCCATATAAGTCGGCATGATGAAACCGGAAGAATAGCTGCTGGAGAACGGGAAGAAAAAGAACGGAACAGCCAACGGCAAAGGTACATCTTCCACCACCAGATAGGCAGGTCCCGTCACTACATTCTTTTTAGGACGCACCTTAGCCCTTGTCAACTGCATATAGAAGTGAGGATGGTCATGGTGGTCACAAGTCGTATAGCGCCCATGCTCCATAAAAATTTCATCATTGGCCCCCTTCTTAGCTTTGCTTCCGGTCACGTATCCTTCCCCCTGTTGAGTTACGATTTCGGTGATTCCCGCTTTTTTAGTTTTGAAGTTATACCGGATAGTTTCCGTATCATAAGCGGTATCTCCCTCTTTAAATACAGGTTTACCTTTTTCCACTCCCAAAGAGTCTTTGATACCGTAGGCGTGCACCGTGCTGCTATCCAGATTCATTGAAATAACTTCCGCTGCCAACTCTATATTCTGGTAATTAACTTTTCCGCTACCATACAACGTAGCGGCTCCGCCCAAAGTAAAAACTGTGGAGTCGTTAGATTCATAAATAACCGGTGCGTCGAGCGGTTGTTTCTTCTTAGCCGGTGCGATAGAGTCCATGCGTACCGTAACCGTATCTGCTTTCAATGAATCATTTCCGTGGAGGGAATCATTCTGTGCAGTATTGGGGGCAATCATTCCTCTTCTTCGACGTTGAGACGTAGCCTCATCGGGAAGCATCAGTAAGACAATCAGCAGTATAGATGATATAAGTATTTTTGCTTTCAATGGCGCCATTAACTAATAGTTTACGCTTGAAGTGGCAAAAGTACATAAACTTCACCAATTATGAGTTAGAATCTTCGTTATTTAATTATTTTTTAGTGCTATAAAAAGAGAGAACACCATCTGTCAAAACGGCTTAGGCCTTCTTCACCATATTTAGCAATACTATGACGGGCTTTCTCTACCGACTTTTCCTCGTCTAGGTGAGTCTTAGAAAAGAATTTATCGGCAAAGCAGATTAACTGTTCTTCCAGAGTTATGGGCAACATCTCGCGATGGGGTACAGGAAGCTGCTGGTCGACAATGTCCTGCAAGGATAGTCCGGCCCCTGTATGGCGTTCGCAAACCAGTGCATGCTGCGGGAAACCTTCTTCACGCAAGATTTCAGCTCCCAAATAGCCGTGAGCTATATAAGGATGCGAACCGAAACACTGAATCGTAGGCGCATTGGTCTGAAAAATACCGATATCATGTAATAGGGCGGCTTCTTTCACGAAACTCCGGTTCAAACGTAGTTCGGGATGCGCATCCAGTATTTTCATGGCCTTTCCGGCCACAGAAAGACTGTGTATTACTAAGATTTGCCGCTGCTCCGTATTTTCCGGATAATACTTATCAATGATTTCGTATGGATTCATGTGCTCTATTTTTTGTTCTCTTGATGAGAAATTAATATTTTTGTGCAATATTACAAAAAATCACCGACATGAGAAATAGAACTTCCCTCATTCTTTTTTTTCTGTTTGTTACAGTCTTTCCTGAATGCATTAGCGGCAAAGTTGTCGCAGGTGCCGGACGCTTCGAACAATATCTGCCGTTCATTCAAGGCAAACGTGTCGGAATGGTGGTCAATCATACCTCTGTTGTAGGAACGGGGCAGACTCATTTGCTCGACACTCTGTTAAAACAGCATATCAACGTAGTCAAGGTATTTGCCCCCGAACATGGTTTCCGTGGAAATGCAGACGCGGGGGAGACTGTGAAAGACGGCAAAGACTCCCGTACCGGAGTCAGTATCGTCTCTCTTTATGGAAACAACAAAAAGCCGACTGCCGCCCAACTGAAAGACATCGACGTTATTTTATTCGATATTCAGGATGTGGGAGCACGTTTCTATACCTATATCAGCACAATGTACTACGTAATGGAAGCCTGTGCAGAAAACAATAAGGAAATGATTGTACTAGACCGGCCCAATCCGTGCGACTACGTAGAGGGTCCGATACTCAAACCGGCCTACCGGAGTTTTGTCGGTATGCTTCCTATCCCGGTACTCCACGGATGCACTATCGGCGAACTGGCACGAATGATTAACGGAGAAGGCTGGATTGCCCACAAGAAAAATCCTTGTTCATTAAAAGTAATTCCAGCCACGGGGTGGATACACGGAGACCCCTATTCGCTTCCCATAAAGCCCTCTCCCAACCTGCCGAACGATCAGTCCATTCGCCTGTATGCGTCACTCTGCCCGTTTGAGGCTACCCGCGTCAGCGTAGGGCGGGGAACGACATTTCCTTTCCAAGTATTGGGCGCACCCAACAAGAAATACGGAGATTTTACTTTCACTCCCCACTCTCTCCCCGGTTTTGACAAGAATCCGATGCACAAAAATGTAGTCTGCTACGGTGAAGACCTCCGGAACGCAGACGATGTGAACGGATTTACACTCCGCTATTTCCTGCATTTCTACCGTTTATCCGGCGAAGGTGCCGCTTTCTTCTCCCGTGCCCGGTGGTTTGACTTGCTCATGGGCACGGATAGTGTACGCAAAGCTATCCTCAGAGGCGATTCGGAAGAGACTATCCGGAATAGTTGGCAAAAGGAGTTACAGGATTACAAGAAGATGAGAAACAAATATCTTCTTTATGAATAAAAAACAAGTATCATACTTTCATTCTTTTTCATAAATCCCTTATAACTAAAGATATAAGTATGATAGATAACTATTATCTCCGGTATCTATCATACTTATACTATTAAAATGAAGTATCTATTTTACCTCCAAAGGTACGACATGATAATACGTACCATACGTTTTCCGCCTGGATTTCACCCCAAGCCGTTGCAAGATACGTCCGAAATAAGAAGCCTGTCTGGCAGAGAATGTCATCTTACTTGCTTTCTGAATCCGTCGCAGGATATCGATAGCCAACAGCCATTCACCTTCCTCCTCTTCTTCTGCCCCACGATAATAAACCATAAACAACTGTTCAATAGCGGGTGATTGTTCAAACTCACGATTGCTTTCCGTCATGATAGCCTCTTCTTCGGAGTCAAACCAATAACGTTCGTTATGATAAAGCAGTTCCAACGCCTGTGCATACAATTGTTCATAATCAATGGGACGCGACACATCTATGCCTCCCGTCATATAAATGCCGATGAAACGACGGCTACCGGAAGTATCCGTCAACAAATCCCGATGATTGCTTGTAGCGATGAACGAAGCATACCGGCGAAGTTCTTCCACCGCCGAAGCATTCGGACGGCGCGTGTTCACCACCGGTTTTTGCAGAATATGCTTCAGAAAAGCCTGCTGGGTGGGACTTATCTGGTCGAATTCATCCATATTAATAAGCAAAAAGCGATTCAGATACAACTCCGCATCCCGCTTCCGACTGAAATCAATGCTGTCCGTATAGTACGCCTGTAAAGCAGGAGGAAGAAGCATTCTGCAAAAAGTGGACTTCCGGTATGCCTGCGGGCCAATCAGCAAAGGCGAAGTACTGTTCGCATGTCTTTTATCCATCCCCATCCAATGGGCAGTCATGCTCAGGAACCATCGCCGGAACAACGGCGCCCAGTGCGGATTATCACAGGGAACGCGGTTAGCCAGTTCCAGAATCCGGTCTTTACCATCCCAGCGAGGCAAATGGTACAAAAAATCCTCCACAGGATGATAGATAGGCACATGGTCGGAATCCAGATAACGGATGACATCCCTGTCCCACATTTTCACTCCTTCACACATGGCGTTCATCGTAATACTCGCCAATACCCGCTTGTCTACCGGACGAAAATAGAAGTTGAAACTATGCCGTTCGCGATATTCCACCTCCGTGGTCAACGCATTGTATCGGAATTCATAACGACGCTTCATAAATTCATCCATCTGCATGGCGAAAAGCTGTTCGGCCGTCAAACTGCTCTTCTTTCCGAATCCTTTGGCGGTCCGGTATACACTTTTCACCGTTTCGCGAATCAGCAACTCGTCCGAAGGGAGCCTGTAATGCGCCTTCGTCCACCGCACGGTATCTTCTTCGGGAATACCCGCCCGGAAGCAATGCTCCGCCAGACACACCAGCAACGGTTGTATATCGTCTCCCTCCCGATATCCGTCCAGTTCCTCAAGCGCCCTGTTGAATGCAGCGGAGAAAAGCACCGACAACGCTTCATAGTTCTCATATCCGGGCGCCATTCGTTGCAAAGGAGAATCGGTTTCCCGCGTTCGCCTGATGAAAGCCGTTTCGGAGGGAAGGCTGACGGGCTGCTTCATGTAAATGGGCATCGCTTCCGGATTGAAATAAAGTTCGGGATCGTACGTCAACCGACAATATTGTTCGAGCAACGGTTCTTTCAGTTCAATATCAAAAGGCAGTTGCGGCTGATAATATTTCACGGCCGTCTGATAAGCATGCGCATGAAAAAGCTCTACCTGCTCGCGTGAGACCGGCAAGCGATCGTCCGGATAAGTGAACCGTACCCATATTTTGACTGATTTACCGGAGGAGCCTGTGAAAGCGAGGAACGTTTGCGGAAACTCTTTGACTAATTCCTTTATCTCGTCGGCTTCCGTCCTTCCCGAAAGATGATTGACTTCCATCATCACTATGCCGTTATATTCGTTCAAAGTCATCACTCCTTCTTTACGGACAAAAGCTGCGGCAGGAATCACTTTGGGAACCTTACGTACCCCTTCAATCGAATTTCCCGGAAGAGTATATCTCAAAGCTTCCCTCATTTTGGAGACAGGTTGCGCCTTGACTTCCGTTTTCATCTGCTCCAGAAGGAGCTCTATTTTCAACGTCCGTAAGGTATTTACCTTGCCATCGTCTCTGACTAATGTTATTTTCATCTTTTTTTATTATTCATTCTAGTAAAAGGGAAAGCTGCACTATAACTATACAAAGATACAACAAGCACTTCGTCCAAACAAATTTCCGTATCTTTATTTGCCGCATCATACGGCTTTATTTTACAGAAATAATACTTACTAAATTTGCAAATAAAGCCGGGATAATGTATCTTTGCAGGCAGTAAGACTTCAGCCCGCATACGTGTGCCGTACAGCCCATGTATGCGGGCTGTGCAGTTTATATTCGCGGGCTGTACAGCCCACAAATGTGTGCCCGAAAAAAGCAGCTGCTCCAAGCTGATTATTCAGGCAGCAGAGGTAGGTTATCTTACTGCAAAACAAGCATTAGAGCGCCTTTGGAAAGGCATTTCACCCACATTAACCAATAAAAGAAAAGAGATGTACGCAAAGTATGATTTTCGCAAAAAGCCGTCTTCAAAAGAAGATGAAGATAAACAACCGTTGTATCCCCGCATCGTATCGAACGGGACTATCGACTTTCAACGCATTGTAAAAGAGATCGCCCAGGCTTCCAGTTTTACCCCGGCAGACATCGAAGGAGTTCAGCTGGCGATTGAAAATAAAATATCTGAATATTTAATCAGTGGTTATCACGTTCAATTGGGCGACCTCGGATATTTTTCAGCCAAGTTGAAAGCACGTCCGGTAATGGATGCCAAAGAGATACATGCGCAGTCCATCTATTTCGACAATGTAAATTTTCGTCCTTCATCTTCTTTCCGAAAGAAGGTTCGCGGATTTGTAGAAAAAGCGAAGTCGGGATTTGCACATTCTGCCGAAATTCCGGTGGAAGAACGTCGTCGCAGGTTGGAGAAATTTCTGGATGAACGTCCGATGATACGACGCAAGGAATATACGCAACTGACGGGACTCCTGAAGAACAAAGCGCTGAATGAGTTGAACGGTTGGGTGAAAGAAGGGGTACTCGACACCATTGGAAGCGGTAGCCATATAATTTATGTGCGGGCAAATACTGGGAAAGATTAAGCAATAAAAGCAATAAAACAGGAATGACAGATGCTCATTTTTCATGAAGAAAGTATGATAGATACCGGGGTTCGGAATGATCTATCATACTTATTTATCAGGATACCAGCATATTAGCAAAAAGGATGAGAGTCATGAAAGTTATTTTTTGACTTAAGAAACGGTACAGTTGGAAAATAGCGGCGAAAATCGTGGCAGTAGCTCCTAAATATCAGTTATTCACCGATGCAACTACAATGTACTGCAATCATTATTCCATTTCCTTCTTTCTCTTCTTCCACAGTTGCCACGAATTAATAATATTCTGCCACATATTATATATTAGCAATCATATCAATTTGATTATCAAAGAAAAATCCCACCAATTACTAACAGTGGGTAACAAAATAGTAACAAAAAAACGAAGAAATTCGCTTAGTAGTGGGCTTCATATACAAAGGTAGCAAAAGAGCACCAACCACAAAAATAAAGCTGGCGAAAAAAGAAATAATCTTTTTCTTTTCGCCAACATGTATGTTTTACTGCGAATATAAATAAGTTTAGTACGTTTTGTATATATAGACAAAAAACGTACTAAACCTTTATTAGGAACCAATTCCATTGCAAATACAAAATTTATCATAGCTTTAATTATCAACAAATCCTACGTTTTTAAAGATTGTCCCAAAACTCAGGCGATTGCTGATCCATATCTAAATTGTCATTATAATAAGGATTGTCGTAAGCACTTCCCCAATCATTCTGATAGTCGTCCTCATTATTATAAGATTCATCCTCTAAATCATCATAAACAGTCTCAAAAATATTCCTATAATTACAATAATCTCCTGACGGTTCATCAGAATTTACCAAACTCCTTTTTACTGTTTCAAGAAAAACGATTAGCTCCCATCTATCACTTATAGCATAGCAAGGAAAATTCCGGCCGTTAATTAACGTACTTATTCTACACTCTTTACCTTCTTTACACTCAGTAGCATAACGCTTTATATTCCTTATAATCAATCTACTAAAATATTTACATACTAATTTTTCGTTCCATGATACTGCATTATTTAAAGGTAAAACATTCCAATTCCATCGGTCTATGTATTTATCAATAAGTTCTTCTGACCATGGTAATGCTTCGTTAGCACTTAAAAGAGCATAATTCCAATAGTCACTAAACTCATTGATAAAATCCATAGTCCATAATAGATGTTTATTACGGCTTAAATCGTTCCAGTTTAAGCACTTTTTATAGATTTGAACAAAGTTATGTGTACACACAGAAGATTGACTTATTTTTCTCCAATCCACTTCAATTAATGATGAATTAACGACAAAATCCCAAGGAAACTTACTTTCGTCATATAAGGCATTTATATCAATAAAAGAATGGTATTTCTCTATAATATCCTTGCTCCATCGTACACCCTTATTGCCTACTAATTTATCCCACTTTATTTTGTCTTCATATCTTGAAATAAGTTTCATATCCCAAAATACAGAAGAATTAGAAGACAAGGCATCCCAATCCAGATAATTTTCATATTTTACAATAAATTCTACAGACCAAGCATTTTGTACATTTTCTGATATAGCAGTCCAATCAATGTTATTAGCATATTCCTCTAAAAACAATTCATTTCCTACCCAATAATATCTACACAACAGATTCCAATCCACCAAGTCTTTATATAATTCCAAACTGTCCCAATGATTTAGTAAATGCTTCAGTATAGTACCACTCTTCCAATTAAACTTCTTTTCAAAGCAGGTTAAAATATCATTTTGAGTTATAACGGCTTGATTATTGGATAAGATTTCCCAGTCCCATCTTTGAATATATTTTTGTATTAAACTAACACTCCAATGCACATTAGACGCATTAGATATATTTTTCCAAAACAATCTCATTATATCAGATTCATCACGATAAAGATAATCGTACCCATCATATATCCAGTTAAACGCCTGAAGTTCCTCTTCCCCCCAATATATACTTTGACGAATACTAATTTCCTTAATATCAACATCATTATAGCTTTCCATCCACGGAAATATATCTTTCCATAGTTTTTCATACCACTCTTTCCGCAATTGTTCATTAGCACAAAACCACGGAACCTTAATATCTTCTCGCGCAGCCAACACATTCCATACCACAGAGTCTTTAAATAGCTGCAATCTCTCTTTAGACCAATGAATTGCAGGATTAGCACATAATCCACTAACCGTACACTCATCCTCATAATCGCCTTCTCGAACAACACGATGACTATCCCAATTAATCTTTCCCCATTCCAGTTGTTCTTTATGTTCTGAAATAAACTTATCACTCCAAATTAAATATTTATCATTACTTATTTTAGACCAATCCAAATATTTTTCTTTTCCATATTTACTTTCAAAAGTATCTTTCAAAGATTCTTCTATATCACTAATTGAAACAGAACATCCTGTTTTAAAATACCCAACTTCCACATTCTCCGTATTTTTATTCGTAGTATCAGTCGAATATTTTTTTAGAAGAGAATTAATATCATATCCTACATTTTGTCGTTCTTTTTTACGTTTCTTATCTTTTAAACTAGTAATTACATTTTCATCCCAATATTTTGCCAATAAATCAACATTATTAACAAACAGTGAATTATCACATAATTGCCATGAAGAAATTTTTTCTTTTTCAATTTCATTCAGAATTTGTGGAGTTAACGGTATGTATGGATTAAGATAAAGACCATCATAACTTTTCCACGATATTCTATCTTGAAAGTTAACTAACCATGAAAGCTTCCAAGGTATTTCTTTATTTCTTTGTATATCCGTCCATGACCATTTATCTCCATAAACAGATAGTAATGTATAACTCCACCGAACCGAAGAATTTAGTCTTTCTGAATTCCATCCATACAAACTTGATTTTGATATTTTAGAAAAATTGTCATGGATAAATTGGACACTCTGATCAATATTACAATTACATACAAAGTTTTGTCCCCGTTCCAATTCTCTTTCAGAACTTTTTTCTATATCAGAACTTTCATTTTTCAATTTATTATACACAATAGGGTAGGAAACTCCCTGTTCAATCCATTTATCCTTAAACATCTGATATAACTCAACTGTCCATAAAGTTTCAGATTGGTTATTGCATAAGACATACCAGTTCCATTTATCGACAAATAAATTCAATAATTCGCCATTCCACATAAGGTTGCCTATCTGTTTTTTATCACTAAGAATATTCCAATCTAATCTATCTTTGTAGTTTTGCAAAAAATCAACTGTCCAAATTCCAACAGGTAGGTTCTCTTCATCACAAAGTATAGACCAATCCCAGTAATCAACAAAAGATTCAATTATGTCATCAGACTTTATAAAGTTCCTATTTGCAGATAATGCTTTCCAACATTGAGTATTTAATACTTCCTGATCTATCCAATATCGAATTAATTCATAATTTATACAAACTTGTTCATCTAAACATAAATAGCTATTTACTAATTTATTTACGCTTTCAGTTTCTAATTCTTCCCAATCCTCATACATATCCCCATAGTGCTTGGTAACTCCTTTCACTTCAATTGTAGGATACTCATTAAAGTCACTTTCAAAATTATCTTCATAATATGTAAAAGCAAGAATAAATTCCACCGGCAAACAAAAAGTTTTCTTTTCAAGTCTCCTCTGATACCAATTGTCATAATTTAAAGCATTTACCCAATATTTACATAATACTGGTTTCAAGCTATCCACAGAGTAAAAGTAGTTACCTTTTTCATCAAAACATTCGATTGTAAAATTCCAAAACCAAAAAAACATTTCTTGTTTCAAATCGGAGGCATCAAGTTCTTTTTTACCAAAATCAAAATACAAACATTCCAAACTCTCAAAATATCTATTTACCCATAAACATCCAGACCTTAAGAAACTCTTTTTCTCATCTGAAAGGAAGTCTAATTCTTGATTCTGAACAAATACAGTCCAATTAATATAATATTTAAGCTTCTCAATAACATCTCTACTCCATACTATATTTCGATTTCTACTGATTGCATCCCAACGTAATACATCTTTATAAATCAACAATTCTTGAAGAGAAAAAGAAGCCTCAATGCTATTTTTTTCCAATATACTTTCTATATAATAAGAATTTCGAATACTGCTGTAGTCACTATCCAACTGATAATAGTTATCTATGATACGTTTTTCAATTTCTGTTATATTTAAAGCTGCTATTACATAAGATTCAGTTTTAATTTTCCCAAGGTTAAGAGCAGATAGATATAAAGATAATAAAGCTCCCATTCCATATTGTTCACCAATTAGGATTAGCTGTTCTATTATATTTTGGTCATTATCTAATAGATTCATACCACATGGAAACAACATTGCAGTATCGCCACGTCCAAACAAAAAAGGAGCAAGTGTTCTATTCCGTGATTTATTTAAATAGAATTTAAGATTTATCGTAATCCACAACAATGGAATCAAATCCATATATTCATCATACTGTTGTACCCTATCTTCAAATTTCGCTTGCTGAAAGGCTTCTACTGAATCTCCTAAAAAGGAATATTCCTCTATTCTACTTTTTTCTATACCAATTAAATCGAAATAAGATTGTTTCCCTTTTAGCGATGGAATATACATATTATCATAACCAACTAATTTTATATCGCAACTATATACTTTATTGTACCAACGATTGTGTATAATGACTGATTGAACTTTAATGTGCCAATCTGCGACTTAGCAGATTGGCATTATTAAAATCACATCAGTCGTTTTCAGAATCATTTTCTTCCTTTGCAAATTCTATCGTAGTATTCAATAATTCTTCTAATGTTTCTTTCAATGAATCTTCCAAGGATTCATTCAGTTTCTGGCTTAAAGTTTCCATAAGTTATTTGCTTTTTGATTGATATAATATTTATTTTTCTTTGTAGACAAAGAAAAAGCTACTTTACTGTAGCAAAATTGTCAAACTGTCTGTTTATGGGCTTTCTTAAATTATTTTTCATTTATTCTTAAGATTCTTCTTCAAAACTGAAATTATCTTTCATCCGCGTGTACAATTTCTCTATTAATCAATAATTGTACACATGGAAACATTCAACTCTCCTAATCACATGAGGAAAATATTAAATACCGAAGAGAAATGTAGAGAGTATCTTGAAGAGCTGCGGTGGCATGGTGAGTCTGTTTGCCCGCATTGTGGGTCTATATCTAAGTACCATTATAAACTAACTCAGAATGGTACTTTCAAAGGTTTGTATAAATGTAAGGATTGCCGCAAAAGATTTACAGTTACAATCGGAACAATGTTTGAAGGCTCTCATATTCCTTTATATGATTGGTTTTATGCCATTTCTATTTTCCTTTCACACAAGAAAGGTATTAGCAGTGCTCAATTAGCAAGGGATATTAACGTAACCCAGAAAACTGCATGGTTTATGCTACAACGTATCCGAAAGAACATGAAGGATGACGATGCAACCTTTGATGACATGACACAAATGGATGAAACCTACATGGGTGGCAAGACCAGTGCAAAACACCAAGGACGTAGAAAATCCAAAGCTTCTAAAACTGGCAAAAAGAATATGGGACGTTCCGTAGCAACCAAAGCCCCTATATTCGGAATGATTTCTGACAGAAAAGTATATGCTCAAGTTGTACCTGATGCACAAGCGGAAACTTTATTTCCCATTATAAACGAACGGGTAAAGAAAGGCTCTACTGTCATAACGGATGGACTTTCAAGTTATAATGGACTATCTGAGAATTACACTCATAAGGTGATTTTACATAGTAAACAAATCTACTGCGTGGATGGATTTCATACAAACTCGATAGAAGGTTTCTGGAGTCATATCAAGCGAGGCGTTCTTGGTATCTATCATATGGTAAGTAAGAAGCACTTACCGAGATATTGCAAAGAGTTTGTATTCCGCTACAATACTCGTAAACTAACTGACGTAGAACGCATTTGTCAGTTCTTGCAAGGATTTACCGAAAGAATGTACTACGGAGAGTTGCTAATGAAACCCGAATGGATTTGGGAATCTAAATAAGAGATAATTATATAAGCAGCCTGTGTTATTGTCTGATAGATGCTTGTCTGTTTCCTCCTTTTTTGTTTACTTTGTCACAAACTAACAAAAGGAGGTATAAGAACAGACATTATTTCTAAAAGACATATTGCATAACTTGCAGACAATTATTTGACTTGGTAAAATCTGGTAAATGTTACAATAAACAAAGTTTATATTCTGTATATCAACACAATAACATTTTTCATATCTTAGCAAAGGAACAACATAGAAACAAAATCAATAATTTAATCGATTCTCCGCTTTTTACAATTCACTTAGTTTCATCCTTTGCACTTAGTCGCACTAAAAGTGTTTTTCACAAGCCATTTTTCTCGACAACCAGTCGCTCTTCTGAGAATATATTGTTGAAGCGCATCGATGAATTGTTGCAGCCAAAAGAGAAAATGACAAACCTCAGTCTTATGGGTATATCCCTATTGGAGTTTTGTCCTTCGTAAAGGTAGCTATTTCTATCAAGTCATAGGCATATGGAAAGGCAAATATGCCTACCTAAATTTAGTTTACTTTGATTTAGCATATATATAGGCTAATAGACTAAACTAAACTGAATTTTCAAAGGCATAAGGAGTCTAGCAACTCAAAACAATTGCAGCGAATAGGGAGACAACCTTATTTGGCATTTCTCTTTTCGCTGCAATGTCATTCTATGATTGGATTAACCTCTTAATCTGGGTTTGATGATAGGTATAAAATCTAAAATTCTCTCAGATTTTATGATATATCCTAGATTGTTGGGGATATGAGAAACCGACAATGCTTTTTGTTGCATATTAGGAACAGTGACAACCTTTATTTCTCCTGTAACAGTTAATTGAGGACCTGCATATAAAATCCCCAAAAGAATTATACGTGAAGCTCCCCAATTCAAATTACCCTTTTTATCTCGATACCCACCTATATCACATAATAATACAGGGGAACCGCTAGAACCAGGGAAACAAGCTGCGTCAATTAAGAACTCTTTTCGTCCTTCATAATTCAAACACACCGATGTGGCTGTTGTTCCTTTACGAACTATTGGCATATTATTAACAGAATCCCAAAGCCCATTGGGATATCCAATCATAATAATACCTTCAATAGCATCTAATGCTTTTAAACTTTCATTTGTAGGAATTAAGTTATTATCTAGTGTTCGAAAAAACAATTCATTTCCCATTTGTCTTGCAGCTTCCAATAATGGATTTATAGATAACACACATAAATCGACATTAGCATCAGGATGGAAAATCCACATTTTTTCAAAATCCACTTCATATGTAATTGTAAAATGATCGGTATAGAGAGGCTCTCCTTTTGTATTGGCTTTAGTAAACCTAAACATACCTTTTTTCATGTTGCTGACAACATGCTTATTTGTGATAATCAAAGGTACTAATTTATCGTCAATACCAAGATTATAGAAAAATCCTGTCCCTGAATACTTATTCCCATTGGTATCCTCTGTTTCAATTCGTGTCGTACAAAAACAGAGCTGTTCTAAAATAGACAAATCTTCCATAATAATATATTTAATCAAGCAATAGATAAAATTGTAAGGTCAGAAATTTTCGCTTCCAAAATTTTCGCTATTTCCTCAAATTGCAAATTAGCATTAGCATTGAGCCCTAATAACTTAGAAATACCATTACTATCTGTGCTGTAACGACTTTCAAGAACTAATTTATAATCTTGCTCCTCCTTTTTCAGACAATATGCATGGAAATGCATTGATTCACCCAATAATGCTTGCGTTGAGATATGGTTAAAAGAGAATTCATTTTTTATATAATCCAGTAAACAATCTTGAATAACAAGAACCAAATGCTTATTAAGGCCCTCAAAGGTATTTATCTTATGATGCAATTGGACAAGAATTGTTTTAGCAGTCATTTTCCAATTCATACCATATGATTTATTGTCTATGACTTCAACATCTTTCAAACCCATTTCTTTCAATGTTAGTTCTCGTTCTGGCCAAATAGTACCAGTTGTATCCATAGTTTGCAATTCGATTCCAACAAAATCTTTTACTTTGCGATTTGAATCGGTAGACACAAGAAAATAATCTACACTACCTCCCGGTATAGATACTTCTGGGATTAGGTGTAATTCATTACCAGGGGTATGTGACGTGAGAAGATGCAAGCAATCTATAAAAATTTGTTTTCGTTCTAACAAACGATGCGGACAAATGATAACATCGCGTTTTTCCTTGCCGTATTGCACTATACATGTTCCTATGGATATATCAGCTTGGCTCTTTCTAACTTTAAAGCATTTTTTCGAAGAGTACCTGCATTGTTGGCAATCAATTATTTTCGACCAATTAACGTCTCTTCTATCTACTGAAAAGGTAAATAACTCTTTGATTCTTGACATATTCTTTGTTGTGCTAATTTAATATATTCATTTGACAAATCTATTCCTATCGACTTTCTATTTAATTCGAAAGCGACTTTCATTGTTGTTCCAGTACCGCTGAATGGATCAAGAACAATTCCACCCAAAGGACAAGTTGATTTTATTGGGATAATACACAATTCCTCAGGATAAGGGGCAAAATGCATTTTCCTATTTTGACTATCCTCGGGTATTATATCCCAAACATCGTTTGGCATTGTTCCTTTGGGATTGTAGAATAAAAAATAGAATCCTTTTTCTTTTAATTCTTTGGCTCTTCCCGATAATCTAGTAGAATCGGAATGAGTAGTTCTTTGTTCATTCCTTATTACCATTCTAAAATCAGAAAGTTTTCCTTCTTTGATTCTATTTAACACATTCTCCAACTGTATAAGTGCATTTGCTTTTTCGTCATCAGTTAAACTGGTAGATAATTCTATTTGCCTACGATATCGAATTCCACTAACACCTGTTGCAGATACAACAGCTCCATTTTTAATAATGGATTGTCTTGGTTTAGATCGAATTGCATCTGCATCAAAATAATATTTTTCATTTTTAACAAAGAAGAAAAAATCTTCAAAAACAGAACCGAATCGATCTTTATTTGGACTTAGTCCTCCCTTATGTTTATACCAAATTACATTATTTCTAAGCAGCCAACCATCATCAAGCATCTTAAATGCAATTCTCCAAGGTATTCCTTGTAATGATTTATTATGATAAGAGTCGCCAATATTCAACCAAAATGCTCCACTAGGCTTTAAAACCCTTTTCACTTCTTTGATAATATCAAACAGACAATTTATATATTCCGACGGCGTATCTTCTAGTCCAATACCTCCATTCTCATATTGTCGTTTTTGCCAATACGGTGGACTCGTTATGCAGCAATCAATAGAATTATCGGGAAACGCTTTCAATACAGAAAGTGCATTCCCCTGAAGGAACAAGGGAGATAGACTATTATTACCAATATAATCAATTACCATTTTACTCATATATACACCAACTGCTGTTTTCTATTAACTTCTATTTATTAAATCTCGCCTATCAACCTCAAGCAACTCTGCAATCTGAGATAGTGTTACTAAATCAGGTTGTGAAACATTGGTACACCACTTAGATATAGTTGACGGATCTTTACCTAATTGTTGTGCTAACCATTTTCCTGTTCTCTTTTTCTCGACAAGAACTATTTTAAGCCTGTTTATATCTTTTGCCATATTCAATATATTGAATTAAGCACAAAGTTAATGCTTTTACTCGATTTGCCCATTATATATGAGAATAATTTTTATTACCGATGACAACATAACGAAATTAAGAAAAATAATAGAGTCTGCCATTATACAACCTAAAGGAATCTATACGGTCTACAAAACTTCCATATTGCCACAGCCGTTTTAATTCGGGTTTGCCCGTGTGCACGAAATATCTTTCGGGGGAGCCTAATACCCAGTCCGACATTCGTCGTCGAGTGGGTTGCCATACAATCTGCAAGCAGAGGCGGTGGAACTGTCCGATATATGACGGATTATGGAATGGCAGTCTAATGGATAAACAACCTTTTCTTGTCGAAAGATTTTAGACCTCAATTCGCGAATAGGTTTCAACTGACAAAAGGAAGTAAAAAGAATTGTTACCCATAATTGTTTCTCGCGGGTTAAGAACGGGGTTGCTTCTCCGACATAATCCGTTCATTTTCAGTGGTCGAATTACAACCTTTTTCTTGCCGATAATGCTACCGGCATTCGAGTGTAAAAATCCAGTTTTAGAGTACGATTTCGATCATCAAAGTTCAACCGCATTTCTTTTCAGTTGTTTTCACGAAACGGTTTACTTTAGTTTTCTTGCCCTATATATAGAGAAATACTAAACTAAACAGAATTATATATGCCCGCGCAGGAATAAACTGCACAAGCAAAAAACATCGGGCAACCCTAAAATTCGGTGGCTGCTTTAGTCGAACAATCCGTTCACCAGATTGACCGCATCGTCCTTTTTCTGGTTGATGATTTTGGCATACACCTGTGTCATTTTCACATCAGCATGACCGAGTAATTTCGAAGTGGTGTAGAGGTCTGCACCGAGCGTCAGCATCATCGTTGCGAACGTGTGCCTGCTCGTGTGAAATGAGAACCGCTTATCTATTCCAGCCGCTTTCGCCCAAGGTTTGAGAAGCGTGTTTATCATTGTTGGGCTCGGTAAATCGAATACATGGTCTTCCGATATCTTCTCTCCGCGTTCCGGCATCCACTTCAAGGCTTCGGGAGAAAGCGGCAGATAAATCGGCTCTTTGGTCTTCTGCACGGATACGGACAGGCGATATTGTCCTCTATCGACAAACACGTCTTTCCACTTCAAGCTGATAATATCGTTTATCCGCAGTCCGCAGAAGCAAGAGAACAAATAAGCCTGTTTTACGGCCTCATTTTTCATCGGAGTAGCAATCAATGCCCGCACCTCTTCTATGGTCATATACGACCGCTTACTCTCCGGCAAACGGATTTTATCCGAATTGTTGATTTTGGTAAAAGGATTGACTTTTATCATTTCCGCTCGTACGGCTGCGTTCAAAGCTCCGTTCAGAATGCGGTAATAGGTGTGTAGCGTAAAATTAGATACTTGTTTGCCCTTCGGTCGATATTCAGTCAATAGATAGTCGATATACTCTTGACAAAACGCCTTGTCGATTTGATCCATCGTTACCCGTTCTCCGGCATAATCTTTCAGGATGCGGATAGTAACTTGGATTTGGTTTCCATCTTTCTTTCCTCGCTTCGCCTGATTCTCTTTGTAGGTCTCCATCCAGTCCAGAAGAAAAACCTTTTCATGGGTTTCGATACCCGCTTCGCCATTGGTAAGTTGAATGATCCGTTTCGATTTGATGGCATTGGCTGCCGCCATAGTCGTTTGGTTCCGCACACGGGCATTGTTATCCGTTTCGGGGATAAGATACATCTTCAGATACTCATATGTCCGTTTACCGTCCCGGTAGATATCCAAATACAGACTTTTGTTTCCATTGGTCAACTCTTTCATCCGAAGACGGATAGGTTCTTTGACTTTTGCGGGCTTCTTTACTCGTGGCATAGTTCCTCCTTGCTTTACTCGTTATTTCCGCCACAAAGGTAGAAAGAATAATCCGAATTAAGGAACAAATAAGAAACAAAAATGTACCGAAAAAGAGCCAAGCAACAATAATCAAGTAAAACAAGAGAAGATGCATATACATCGTAATTATTTATTATACAGTATATTTATTTTCATTTAATTGGATTTCGTTTTCTATTCCAATCCATACTATATAAATCTGAAAAATTTTAAAAAGAAATTCAAAATAATGAGTCTAAGTATAGTTTGTACCCTTAACTAAGGGCACGGACTGCTTTTTCTTATTTGAACTTCGGGCTTACCAGAGCCTTACCAATCAATGAGAAAAAAGTGACGTTCGTGTCCTTTCTTTGTTTCTGAATGATTGGAATACCTCCTCTTCTAAAGACAAGCAAAAAACCTCGATGCTCTCTTTTTCTCTTCAAAAAAGCTTGTAATACATATATAAATATTAATCATTAAAGAAAGGAGAAACCTATGGGTAAAATTGCAACAAGAGCGTTTTGTAATACGCTCAAACCAGGTGCATTTAGTTCGGAATTGACTCGATGTCCGACAAGGAATGAAATAGAAGCAATATCTGGCTTCTTAGTGAAAAGTACTTATACTGTAAACCAATTAGTAATGGAAGAGGATGTTATTGGTCCAGTTCCTGTTCTTATTGTTGGTAACAGTGGTAATATTATTAAAACTCAAGTGTAAATTTAAAAAAAAGAGAGTGCCTTTATGAGGATGCAACTCATATTCTTGAAAACATCTCTTCCCAGTGGTTGCGGGATAAATCAAGTAAAATTATGAAAACAAAATTATTCTGTGTGGTACTATGCACCTGTGTATTTCTCTCGTGCGAAAAAGAAATAGTAGAACCGGAAGTACCAGAAAAGCCACCTGTGGAAAATCCAGAGGAGCCAGATAAGCCTAACCCACCAACAGAAGTAATATCTACAGGCGGAATCAAAAAAATGGAGATATAGATATGATAATAAGAACAGATGATTGGAAACATATTGCATACGGAAATGGAAAGTTCATTGCAATAAATTGGAGTGGATATGCCTCAACTTCAACAGACGGCATAAATTGGACAACGCCTAAAAAAATAACAAATAACAGAACTTCTTTTCAAAGTCTTAGATTTATCAATGGACAGTTTATTTTAGTAAACTACTATGGTGGGCAGCTTTGTTTTACTACCGATGGTATGAATTGGACTTTTAAAAATCCAATATCAAGTTCATATTTTTACGACATTGCTTATGGAAATGGGAAATATGTAGTAGTTGGTTATCAAGGGTATATAGCTATTCTAACTAATGATTTCAAAGTTGAATCATATCAATGGATTAAAGATACAATTGATGATCGTTGGAATAAGATAATCTTTGCCAATGGAAAATTCGTTGTTGTTGGTGATAGATATTGTAGAACTAGCTCGTCTACGGATGGTATAAACTGGACACCTGTTAGGCGGGGAAGCGGTGCTGATGTCACATATGGCAATGAAAAATTTGTTTCAGTAGATAATGGGAGTATTTCTGTGTCGTCTGATGGAGAATCTTGGAAGCGTGCAACAATACAAAATGGTAGTAAGTATACTTGGACTTCTATTACTTATAAGAATGGGAAGTTTATAGCAGTAGGTCATAATGGAAGTTTTGGCAATTACACAGGTTATATTACAACATCTGTGGATGGCGAGAATTGGAAAACTCCAGAAGCCCTAAAAGATGAATCAGGTAATGTAGTCAGTAAGCCCCCGATAAAGTACCCGTATAAAAAAGAATCGCTATAGCAAATCGAAC
>ERZ809407.1225-NODE-1225-length-23943-cov-27.706673_pt1 | contig 23943 bp, 30 predicted proteins | sample MGYA00520792_ERZ809407 | MGnify/ENA primary metagenome ERZ809407 (study PRJEB31576, sample SAMEA3212665) | Homo sapiens | biome: human-gut; feature: human gut; material: fecal | place: Sweden | collected 2012 ...
TGTCGAAGAACATGACAGCTAAAGAGATGCTCTCCCGAATGACTACTGTCGCAAAAGGAGACTCGGTGTTGGTATGCAAGATAAGCCGTATACCTATAGGAGCATATTCTGACTTCATGCAAGAAACTGCCAAACCAACAAGGCGTGCATGGGTTAGAATAAGGGAAGCTCACATGGAAAGCCTGATTAACGGTGTTGATTGGATGGAGAAAAGAGCCAGGGAAATGCCATTCTCTTCATACGTATTGTGCTCCAAGAGCAAATATGACGAGCAAGGTAATTCACGACCATCATTTCTCAATGAGAAAGTACGCCGGGAAAAGGAACTCGATGAACTGTACCCACAAAAGGTATATTCGGAAGAGGCTTTCAAAAGCTGGGAAGGCAGGTACAAGTCACTGTTCTCATCTGCTTATTCTGGAGGGAAAATGATCATTTCATACAATCCTTCGTACTTTCAGAAGAAAACATTGTTATCGCACAATCCAGATATAGTAATTACTTTTTAAAAGATAAAAATTATGGAAAATAAAAAAACAAAAATTTTAGATTTTTTCTTTGATGGAGATCCAATCATTACAATGCCACAAGGGTATACAAACATCAGTAAAGTTCTGGAAGCAGAGAACTATAAATTCATAACGAATGACGAAGAAAGTGATTTGAAAACTTTCTTCATGCACGTTTTGCTTAAATCATCTATCAAGCAGGCAAATACCATCAACATGGTAATTCGTGTGCCTTCCGGTAAACGAGACATACAAGAAGAACTGCGTGAACTGATTCATGTTCAAGAGATATTAGGCTCAGACAAATGCACCTGGTCTGTTATAGAGGACATATACAATCAGACAAAGATGCAATTCGGAATATTAACAAATAAAAAAATATAAAGTATGAATAACATAAATGATACATATTTTGCTCGACGTTTTGAGCAGAATATTAATGATGTCACGGACATTAGAAGATGTGGATATTGGCAAATGCCTTTTATCCCATACACTTTTTCGTTATACCAATCAGCACCGATCAAAGCTTTCTTTATAGGTCGAGATACCTATTATTGGTGTGATTTTGATGAGTCGTATGCTAATAGCCTAAGAGCTTATATGAAGAAAAATTCAGAGTTTGTTACTGTAAACCAGTTTGAAAAAGATTGGTCTATATCGGGTGGCTTTTGGAGTATGGTTGGAAAATTGCAGTTACAGTTGTACACTGGTAAATACTATAATTCTATTGAAGAGTTGACAGAGGAAGAATGGAAGATTCTTGATAGTGTCGGGTATGGAAATCTCTTTCCGTTAGAGTTACCTAGTACATTAAAAAAGAAAATATATGTTGATGGGCATACAGGTATAGAGCGTAATGAATATGAGGATATTGTAGATAAAGTTAGCTATCGAACCCTTCAAAGAAAATTTCAGTCATTCTGTAATTTAAAGGCAATCTTTGAAGCGTATGGTGAACCTGATGTCGTGTTCATTTTGTCTTGGAGTGGCTCTGAGAAAATATTTTTTGAAGGATTAGATTATGAAAGTAAAGCCGAATGGTACGAGGATGGCTTACGTGCGGTTTATTTGAGTAAGACGCACAAAACGAAAGTGATCTGGACTAGTCATCCCCATAGGTTTCAATTTTTAAAAACTAATCCACAAGAAATGTGTCAATATCTTAGTGATACTTATAAGGCTTTGACTGGATTGCATTAGTGTCAAACAAGGAATATGATGTGGAGGATAATCTCCACCTTTTATTCCAATACAATTCTGTATCTTCATAAAACGAAATTAGGAGAGTTTACTCATCACGAGCAAACTCCCCATGGTGTATGAGAGAAGAATTTTAGTGCTTTTACTCAAAAGCTACATTCAGTATATATTATGTATATATGTGTACATGTATTCACGTATTCATGAATACACGTTTAAGCCTATTTCAGCAAAACAACGGTTGTGAAGCGGTTTGCCTCATTCGCCGCATATTTGTCTATACCGCCTAAGTTGTAGGCTTTAATCTGGCTCTTCTCTACACCTCGCTTGATGAGTGCCTTGGCTATGAACTTGGCACGTCGCTTACCCAAATCCTGGTTGCCGGACTGAGTACCTGTAGCACTATCGGCTGCACCGGATATTTTAATCTTCAGATTTTCCTGCTTGGCCATCTTCGCAATGTCGTCGAGGTTCACAAGCTGTGACTTGTCAACCAATTTATCAGTGTTGAGCTTGAAGAAGAAATACACCGGAACACCGATGCTTACTTTCAGGTGGTCAGAAGACGAAAGAGAATCTGGGCGATAACCATCAGCATTGCCTGCCATGTTGCCATCACCGCTGTCCATTGCACCCTGCTTGCTGTTGCCATTCATCGAGAGTCGGGCACGGAGGGAGTTGAGACCGCTGTAGCTGTTTTTCGGATAGACGGTCTTGCCATCGTCATTTCCTGCAATTCGCTTTTCCAGATGAGCATTCCTATCCCTCATGTAGGCTATGTAGTCCTGGAGGGCGAGATTCTGCTCGATGTAAGGAGTAGCATCCACTACTCTCTTCCATCCCGTCTTGCCTATCGTGACGGACAGACCGGCTGATACGGAAATCATGTTGTCGCCGAACTTGGTTGAAGTTCCGATGCCATCAAAGTTCCTGGCGGTCAGCATTCCACTCACCTCTCCTACGAGATGAACACGGTCGCTGATGCGGTAACGGGCTTCCACGCCATAGGTGAAGGCAAACGGATGACTGCCACTTGAACCGCCCTGGCAGGTACAGTTGTTGATCCAGTCGGAATTATGGATCATGCCGACACCTACGAAGGGAATCACATCCCAAAGAGGGATTCCGCTTTCGTTCTGACGGATGCCAGAGGTGATGTTGTACAGAAAGTCTGCATGGACAAACTGATACTTCATCGTATGGAACTCTGCGTTCTTGAAGCTGAGTCCCTGAAATCCTATTCGTCCACCGATTGCGGGCGTGAACCATTTGCCGACTCCTATCTGCAAGAGAGGAGTGACACGGTCGAACACGTCACCGCAACCAATGGGCGTCCCAAGAAAAGCTGAAGCCCCGCCCTTTGCTTCTATAAACCAATTTCTACCCCAGTTGGCTGCTTCGCTTACATGCTTGAGATATGTAGGATTTACAGGCATGAGCATCTGCTCCTGACTGTATGATTTCTGGATATAAAGACTGTCAGAACTCTGTCTGGCAGTTTGTGCCGAAGCTGTCATTGCAGCCAGGCACATCATTGCTATTGATAATATTTTCTTTCTCATGTTGTTGTCTTTGATGATTGATTACTTGCGTAAACAAATGAGCATGGTGTTACATCTTCTTTCTTCTTCCGACGGACGGAGCGCACATCTTGCGTGCCATTGCCAGGCATCTTCTTGCCCACTCCCTATCGTCTTCATCCGGTCGCTTGCCCCATCCTGAGCCAGGGCCACCGCCTCCACCTCCATGCGTCTGTGCGATGGTCGTGGCATCATCCACGAAACCGCACACGAGGTTCAAGGCTACCTTGACAACATGGTTGCCGTCTTCGGCCAACTGGCAGAGAAGTGTGCCGTCGAAGTCGAGTTTCACGCTGTCGGGAAGATTCGGGAAGCGAGTGGCAAACTCATGTGCCATGGTGTCGAGCATCACTCCGTTGAGATGGTAGCTCATGTTGTGAGCCCAGGAAAGTTCAGACTGGTTGGCTTTGTCTTCCAGTTCACTGGCCTGCTTCTCTATCTCTTCCTTGTCCTTGCGTAGGGTGTCAAGCAACTGGTTGGTCTCAGAAAGTTTCTTCTCCTTGTCTGCCAGTTTATCTTCCACCATTGCCTTCTGCTGTTCAAGGCTCTGAATCTTACGGGCGATGTCGGCACTGATGCTGTCGCTGTTGGCTTGCAAGGCTCTCAGCGGTTTGAGTTCTGCTTCCAGACGGTCGATTTCAGCCTTCAGATTCTCTATCATAGAGGTGAAGGATTTCTGCTTCTTCTGGGCGATGGAGAGTTCCACGTTCAGATCTTCGAGGGCTTTCCGGGTGTTCAGCATCTGGGCTTCGAGTGTCACGCACTCGTTGGCGAGCCATCGTCGATACTCTTCAGTAGAACGGTGACGTGCTCCTGTCTCTGCTATCGACACCCCTCTCGTGAGTCCCCATTTCTCATTGACCCTGGCAAGCTCGTCGTGCAGGGCAAGAAGATAGTTTTTATAATCTATGCGGTTCTGACCATGGAAGATTTTCTTGAAGGCGAACTTCTTATTCTTATCAATAGGAAGAAGCGCACAGTGGACGTGCGGATTCTTCTCATCGCAGTGGACGATGAAGGAGACGATGTTCTCCTCTCCATATTTATCTGCCACAAAGCGGTAGATGTCCTGTGCCCACTTTTCTATTTCAGGCATTCGCCGGATGTGCTCGTTATCACCCTTGCTTTCAAAATCTACCTTCTGATTGCCAAAGGCAAGCTCTCGCATGCGTTCCGTTGAACCGCCGAAAATGAAATTCACCACAGTTCTGAAACGTGGCTCTGCCAGTCCTTCGTTTGGGTCTTTAATGCCACGTGAGGCGAGATTTTCTGCCATGCGCCTGGTAAGGGGACGGCTCTTGTCTATCGGGGCGACGATGCCACCTGGACGGATCTCGAAGTTGAGATGCTCACGGCTACGGTCGTAGTTGCCTTCACGCATGGCCTGGTTCCATCCCTTCTCCGTCCAGTCTCTCAACTCCTCGTTGCCTACCGAAGCGAGACCTTTGGTGACCTTGATGTCCATGACCTGTTTTGATGATGTTCCCATATCGTTTTTCTTTGCTATAGTCCTTACTCCAGGATCCTTTTTCTGTCTTGGTAACACAAGGAAATCTGACCCAGCTTGCTGTTTATCTGGTCAGCCCTCCCGACTACTTCAGTAAGTCGGGGTATTAGGCTTCCCAAGACTGAAAAAAAGTGGCACGTGCAAGCACGCTGCCTCACGTTGCTTGAAATCATTTAGCGATGTGCTAACGGGCGTCCTGATCGCCATCTGCGTGCCTCGCATGGAATAAGGGGGAATATGACTATTGTTTTTAATCGTCGGAAGATTCCGCAGGCGCTACCTTTTCGGATGGCTCCCTGGCCTCAGTAAGAGGACGAGGGGGATTCACATAGTAGTTGGAAGCGGAGCAGCAGATGTAGTGCTCGAAGATGCAATCCAGGAGTACTATCTCCGCTTTCGAGTATCGGGTTGCCACTTCGTCCATATAACTCGGCTTGGTGTTGCCACTGATGGCTTTAGCCAGAATGCCAAGAGAATCGATCACTTTGTGCCAGTCCCAGACATGGTCTTTTCCGAAGAGCAGGCTCACGGAATCTGAAAGTTCCTCAGGCAGTTCTTTCTCCTGATTGAGATAACGGAGGATGGAAACTGCCAGTGAATCAAACACCTGGGCTTGCTGGTTGAGTACACGCCTGGCAGGAATGCCGCCATATCCTTCCTGCTTGGCCATGTTCATCTTCAAGTCGTAATAACGGCTGTAGGAATCGGCTACTTCCCTGGCGGTGGCTCTGCCTTTGATGAAGCGGATGAACTGCATGGCGCAGAAGTCGAGGATGTCGTCCGGACTCTCGATAAGAAGAGAGAGACGTTGCTCCAGGTTGACAGAGAAGATGAAGCTCTTGGAGTATGGCTCTACGGAAAGCTGACCAAGTTTGGTGAGTCCAGAGATAAACTGGCGAACCGTGGCACGCTGCCATTGCCACTGACGGGCAAGTTCGGAAATGGTGGCAACAAACTGACCGGGCAACAGCTGTAGGGCTACATCGGTTCCCGGAGACTGATAGGCTCCTGAGGATGCTTTCGAAAGCAGGTCGCAGTAGGCTTCCAGCTTGCTGTAACGTTCCTCTGCTTTCGGCTTCAGAAACTCCAGCAACGAACGGTCAACACCTCTGCATCTGTCTGCTTCGGGTGTCTGTTGATTGTGATGATGAGTCATTTGAGTCATTTTTGATTTTGGAATGTTGAGCAAGTGGATATGATTCTGTGCCAGTTGCAGGTGGCATTTAATAGTAATTTCTGATAATCAGTGCGAGCAGTTCCTTCGGGTTGTTGATGACCTTAGGATGGCTCTTCAGCTGAAGAACTCTTTCAGATGGATAGAAGACTGCTGCCACGCTGACGGTAAAGAGGAAGAGGGACATGCTGTTCATATAAGGTAAGGCGTAGCAAACCATCGAGAGCAGCAAGGTGGCGAACCACAGTCTTTTCCTCTCATGCAAAAGATGGAAGGTGCTTTCTGCGATTTTCCTGTTCAGAAGCACCAGGGTCAGGAGTGTTGACACTACGACTGAGAGATTGGGAGCCGTGACATGGCAACACCAGTTGATGAAGATAAGCATCAGCACGACCAGGTAAGCATAAAGATTTCTTGCACTCTGAAACATGGCCATCTTCCACATAAACCGCTTCATGAATCCATATTCCTTCCTGTAAAGACAGAAAAACGCTGTCAGCAGGAGAAAGGGAAAAGCGAACCGGATAAGGGTTAATATCTGTATCATAATTTTCTTTATTTTACTTGTTATTACCTTTGTCGAGTGATTCAAGTCGCTCGGCAATTCTGTTATTTAACTGGATGTTATAACTGGGCGACATCTGGTCAACGGTAGGGTCTTTCGCCAGTTCTTCATCAGCTTCGATGAGAAGACGGAGATAGAGATCCACATTTGAATTGTGGTCTGACTTCTCTGTAGGCATGGCTGCAGTCGATTTGCCATGAGGCTTTATCGGGAGCATCGTATCAGGGTCGATGTCATCTGGAAGCTGGTAAGCCGTCTGAATGCTTCGCATCACGAAGATGCAGAAGACTATCATCAGTCCGACAATCGCCTTGGCCATGATGTTTAAATCAAAGAGCATCAGAACAAGCACCATTACCAGGATGGCTATTATATAGAATGTATATACTTTTCGTTTAGTACTCATAATCGCTTAATTCAAGTTTGATGATTCCGAAGGATGCTTTCTCTATAATGTATTCGACATCACGCCGGGTGAGAGTGCCCTTCTCTACTCTACCCTTGGCGCTTGGATCTTTTTTACAAAGAGCTGCCAGACCCTGGTTCAAGTCGTATTCATTGATTTTCCAGGTTCGCTTCTTTCTGAAAGAGTAATGATCCCTGTAACTCTGGAGCGAGAGTCCCTTGTAAAACAGGGTCTTCAACACCCCATCCTGCAGGATTCTCATCTCTACCAGCAGTTCCGTATCTTTAACTATTATCCATGTTCTGTATCTTTGTATGATGTCTGCAATCAGGTAATACGTCTGTTTGTTCATCTAGAGACCGCAGTTGAAATCATTCATGATCTGTACGTGTTCTCGCTTTGCCTTGAACGTGCCACGACGCTCGTGCAGACGGAGGTCTTCGAAAAGATCTGCCGACATGAGTTCGATGGAGTTGTAGATTGTCACATTCAACTCGTGGATGAGTCCATCGGCGGAAGTCTTGCAGTTGATCTTGAACATCCTTTCGGTGACCGGATAGCAGTAGGCGCAGCATTCATGTCCGAACACCGTATGGACTGATGGCTCCAGATGGTAGAGAATGGCAAGGTCGGCATTCATTTCGAACATATCAATCACCTTGTCTATAGGCTGTGGGATATGAACTTCGTAGGGAAGAATGGCATAATCTTCATATGCCTTTATCTCGCCAATCCAATAATTGTCAATCAGCTCTGGCAACAGCATGGGGCCGGATGCCTTGAATTTGTAGATAGCTTCCTGTAACATGATAATGAAAGATTAGAGGGTTGATATGTAAAGACGCATCAGCTGGACTGGAATCTTGTTGGACACTTCCTTGTTGACAAGGTGCTTGCCTTCAAGTCTCGTAATGATGGCAGGATAATCCTTGGCGATGTCCGTCATCAACTGAGCCTGCTCCGGGGTGAGCATGGTAATTGCAAGCGCATCCATCGAGAGATAAGGCTGCAATATCATCCAGAGATAGGCATTGGCTTGGATAGCATCTCTGATTTTTCCTCGCTTCAAAGCGTCACGGCAAACCTGGGCGTTGAGAATCAGACGGCGGTCTGTTCGCATCGACATGAGGACGAGGGTCTCAGAAGCTGGCAGCTTATTCCTGGAAGCGGATTTGTAGATGGCAGAACAGATGTCTGCCGTATGGTTGGTGATTTCCGTCATTCCGATGGATGAGCATTCGTCGATATGTGCGAGGAACGTGCGGAAATGACGGTCTTCCTCATGTAGGAACGCCATGAGTTCTTTTCTAGACTTAATGCCATGCGACTTAGTGCTCAGCAGGAACTTGGAGTAGTTGGCCAAGGCTCTGTGAACTTCCAGGTCATAGGCAGGCGATTTGTCCAAGGTGGCGAAGAACTTTAAGGCATTTTCCTTCAAAGAGCCGAGTTCCTTGTTGTCCTTATATAAAGAGGTGTGGAGCTTCACATAAGCCACATCGCTCAAAGTGCAGTTGCCAGTCATCGCCAGAAGTTCTGTGCGGATGGAGTCAGAAATCAAATCATACTTCATGGAAAGCCCACTGTGCGCAGAGAATGAAGGATCCTTCCTGATGTAGTTCAAGACGGTGTCTCCATACTCGTGCCACTGGTTGATGAAGCCTGCAAGGTGCTCAGAATCAGAGTATGAATGCCCTTTTATCGTCTGAAAGAAAGTCTGGTATTGTTTCAAGGCATCTTCAGAAGACTTGAAATCATATTGACGACTTCCACTGCAGGAGGTGATCATGAGTAAGGCACATAAAAAAAGCAAGTGAAAGAATAAACTCTGCTGAGTTGTTTTTCTTTCACTTGCTTTACTTTCTTTCATTTGGTTTTTGAGACCTGTTGCTGAGGAGTTACCGAGGCAACCGACAAAACTGTTCAACTGTACTGTATTCCTATTATCCATTGGCATGTAATTGAAAATTTTGCGTGCAAAGATACAGATAAAATTCCACATTAACAACACTACAATCAGACTTTATGTTATTTTATGTTTCATACTCTTTGCAGTATGATTCTTGTAGGAGTGCTCCTAATTTATAAATTAGGTTAAATCAAGTCTGCTGACCCAACAAAACCAAATAGTATGAATCTATTTCTGAATATAATTTGTATCTTTGCAGAAGAATCGTGCCTGAGCAGGTGTTATCCTGCCGTAAAAAGGCGCATAACTATCAAGTTATCAGTCAATAAAACATTTTGATATGGCAAAAGTAGGCTACATCATGGCTACATCCCAGTATGACAAACTGGAAGAAGACCGCAAATGGATGAACGAGTTCGGTTGTGTAAGAATCATCGAAGAAAGTGATGATAACGAACGCCACAGACCGCTGTGGAAACAACTGATGGCAGCGTTGCAAAGAGGCGATGAACTGGTGATTCCGAAATTTTCCAACGCCTTGCGTGGCAGTCGTGAACTGGCAATATTCCTGGAATTCTGCCGGGTCAAGGTCATTCGCATCATCAGCATCCACGACCGGATTGACTCCAGCAACATCCTGTTTCCGGAAACCAAGCCATCTGACGTGTTGGTAATGATGGGTTCCCTGCCCGACGAAGTCCTTGCTCTCAGGAAATCAGCAGAGCATGTAATCAAACTGCAGGAGAAGATGATTGTGTCCCTGCCACCGGTTTCTGCCAGCAAGATGAAGAAGCTCGACAGAGAGAAGACTGTGGTGAACCTCTATGTTGCAGGACATCCGATAGATGAAATCTGGAGAGCCAGCGGATTCAGAAGCAGAAGCTCCGTATTCCGCATTCTCAACAAGCACGGAATCAAGCTGAATAGAGGCAACCACTCCGGACCTATCAAGAAAAGAGACACAAAGTAAACAAGACATTGAAGATTAGATCATGAAGAAGATATTATTCCTACACGGATTCTTCGCCACGGGCAGCTGTCCGATGGCGAGAGCCTTGAAAGAGGCGTTTGAGGGGACGGCGGTGGTGCTGACTCCCGACCTCCCATTGCACCCCATGGAGGCACTGAAGGAGATTCGCTCCATCATCGACCGGGAACAGCCCGACTTGCTTCTGGGCAACAGCTGCGGCTCTTTCCTCGCCCAGATGCTGGCTCCGGTGGTGGGCATTCCTGCCCTGCTCGGCAATCCGCATTTCATGATGACAGAGTTTCTGAAGGAGCGAATCGGCGAGCATGAATACAAGGCGCCGAGAAGGGACGGCAATCAGCAGCTGGTGATTGACGAGACGCTGATTGAGGAGTTTGCGGAGCTGGAAGCCGTGCAGTTTGACCATTGCAACCCCTATTATAAGGATCGTGTGTGGGGACTTTTTGGTGAGCAGGACACCCTGGCTCACTTCTCCCCTCTCTTCCTGGAGCACTACAACCAAGCCTTCCATTTCCCTGGCGGTCATACGCCTACAGAGCAGGAGGTAAAAACATGGTACGCTCCCCTTGCCCAGAAAATGCTGATGGAGTTTTCTGCAAAGGAAGAAAGATATTTCCAGCACTTCAAGGGCGGCAAATATAAGTTCATCCATTCTGCCTTCGACTCCGAGACCCAGGAGCGCATGGTGGTTTATCAGGCTCTCTATGGAGACCAAGCCTATTGGGTTAGACCGGAAGATATGTTCTTCGGGAAAGTTACGAGGGACTGCAGAACATTCAATCGTTTCACAGAGATAGACATAAAATAAATGATAAAGATACGTTGCGTAGTAGAACATATTACCTACCAAAATCAGGAGAATGGATATTCCGTGATGAGGGTTAAGGTCAAGGATTATTCAGACCTTGTTACCTTGGTGGGCAACCTGCTGGATGTACCAGTGGGGGCTGTACTATTGTGTAATGGTGACTGGAAAGTAGATAAACGATACGGACGTCAATTCGTATGCGAGACGTGGGAAGAAGTGATGCCTGCAACTGTATATGGCATAGAGAAATATTTAGGAAGCGGACTGGTGAAAGGCATTGGTCCGAAGTATGCTCATCTGATAGTTGAGAGGTTCGGTACTGATACCATCGAGGTAATTGAAGATGACATCGAACGACTATATGAAGTGGCTGGCATCGGTAAGAAACGTGTAGAGAAAATCCGAGACAGTTGGGAGAAACAGAAGGACATCAAGAATGTAATGATCTTCCTGCAACAATACGGAGTAAGTACCGCTTATGCCGCCAAAATTTATCGCCAGTACGGCAAGGAAAGCATCGACAACGTGAAAGAGAATCCTTATCGCCTTGCAGATGATATTTGGGGCATCGGATTTAAAACCGCTGATGGTATTGCCTCTAAGATGGGCTACGAGAAAAACGATTTGAGACGTTGCAAAAGTGGTATAGGTTATACATTGAATGAACTTTCCAACGAAGGACATGTATATGCTATAGAAGAGCAGCTTATAGAAGCTGCCAAGAAACTGCTTGAAGCAGACGAAGAACCTATCAGACAAGCCATTTCAGAGATGATTGCTTCGGAAGATCTCATCCGTGAGAATGAAGCTATATATCTGCCTCCATTCTATCATTCTGAACGTGGAACGGCAAAGAAACTCTTGACCTTAATAAATAGTCAAGGAGCAAATAACCTCGGATTGAAGGCTGATATTAAAGCGATTGAAAAGGCCTCTGGTATAGAATATGACGAGGTTCAGATTGCTGCCATCCAACAAGCGATCCGCTCGAAAGTGATGGTACTGACTGGCGGTCCTGGTACAGGTAAGACCACAACTACGCAAGGTATTATTACTGCGTATAAAACGGCAGGAATGAGGATTTTGCTTGCAGCACCTACTGGCCGTGCGTCCAAGCGAATGAGCGAAGCTACCAATATGGAAGCCAAGACCATTCATAGACTATTGGAGTTTAATCCACAAGATGGTTACAAACGAAATGAGGAGAACCCACTGGAAGGTGATGCGCTGATTGTGGATGAATGTTCTATGATTGACATCATATTGATGTATAATCTAATGAAGGCTATTCCCGAACACATGCGCTTAGTGCTTGTGGGTGATATTGACCAGTTGCCAAGTGTTGGAGCTGGCAATGTCTTGCGTGATATTATTGACTCCGAGAAGATTCCCGTAGTTCGACTAACCCGCATCTTCCGGCAAGCTCAATCCAGTAGAATCGTCATGAGTGCCCATGCCATCAACCAAGGGCATTATCCAGATACGAGCAACGGCAAGCAGACCGACTTCTTCTTCATCAAAAATGAAGACCCGGAACAAGTGGCTGAAGAAATAGTAAAACTTGTAAAGTATCGCTTGCCAAAGGCTTACAATCAGCCTTTAAGCAACATCCAGGTACTTACGCCGATGCAAAGAAGTGTGGTAGGTGCAGCCAACCTGAACATGATGCTACAGCAAGCACTCAATACAACTACATTGGGCATAAGCCGTGGTGGTACAACTTATAAGTTGGGCGACCGTGTGATGCAAATACGTAACAATTACGATAAGAATGTGTACAATGGTGACATCGGAACTGTAGAAAAAGTCAACATAGAAGACCGCACACTATGTGTCAACTTTGACAACAATCTGGTGGAATATGAAGCAACGGAGCTTGACGAACTGACATTGGCCTATGCTTCTACCATTCATAAATCGCAAGGTTCGGAATATCCGATCGTGATAATCCCAGTTTTGATGACTCATTTTGTGATGCTTCAGCGCAACCTCATCTATACAGGCATTACGAGAGCTAAAAAAATCTGTGTGCTTATCGGCCAGCCCAAAGCTCTCGCTTATGCAATACGTAATCTGACGGTAATCAACAGAAACACCAAATTGAAAGAACGACTGCGTGGAGAGATAGAAGCGAACAATGATTCTGGTCTCCACATCAGCAGTAGATACATACTTCCTGAGGAACAGCCAATGATGGCTGCGGAACCAGAGCCAAATCCAGACATTAGAAGTAATATCAAATGATCATATATATATCGTAAGAAAGATATTTTTTTCTGATATGGTAAAGGTTTTTAGTATAACAGAAATAAATTAATTGGATAAAAATGAGAAAGGAATCAAGAGCAATGGATAGTGAGTGGGCATTGGAAGTAATGCACAAGGCTCCGTATATAACTGTCAGTTTTATTGACGAAGAAGGCAAGCCTTATGGTTTACCCCTGTCACTCGCATCAGATGATGATGTGAACTGGTATTTTCATGGTGCTCTGGAAGGCAAGAAACTGGAGGCTATTAAGGCTCATCCTGAGGTTTGCCTTTCAGCCTTAACCCGTTGTGCACCTACGGTTGGTCCGAAAGACGGCAGTTTCACCCTGCAATTCAAATCAGCCACTGCATTCGGCAAAGCAGAAATCGTGACCGATGAAGCAGAGAAGATTCATGGGCTCCGACTAGTTTGTGAACGTTTCCTTCCTCAACACATGGATGCTTTCAACCAGAGCATCGCCCGTTCCTTGTCACGCACGGCTGTTGTTCGCATCACGCTTACTGAGCCTCCAACCGGCAAGCGCAAGCAGTATGATAAGGAGGGCGTGGAAATGAAATATGGCAGAATGGAATAACGAACATTAAAACATATAGATTATGAAGAAGATAAAGTTAAGCAATGGCGTGGAAATGCCGCAACTGGGTTATGGTGTTTATCAGGTGGAACCTGATCCAACCCTACCCTCACCCAGATAGGCGAGAAATACGGCAAGACTGCTGCACAGGTAGCCTTGCACTGGCTGTTGCAGAGCGATGTAATCATCATCCCGAAGACTGTTCATAAGGAACGAATGCAGGAGAATCTGAACATTTGCATAAAAATCATTAGAATGGAGAATTATGGAAGAAAAATTATCGACTATATATTTGGTTGGCGGTCAAACAGCTCTGCAGTATCTTATGAACGTGAGCAAAAAATACAGGCAAATAGCGACCGAAGCGATATTCGAGTGTTTGAGACTGGGATATCCCCTCAACGACATGGAAATATCAGGCAAAGCTCGCGAACTGCTGAGGAAGAGGAATGTAATTGGTTAAAACGATTTTTTCAAATTTTCTTCAAACTGAAGCAAAGGGTGTCCGTACCAATCTCTTGGTACCAATGCTGGAGCAAAGCTACACGATTTAATTTTATCCAAGCAATCACACTCTCTGCATCTTCATCAGAAAGCAACTTTGCATTAGGTTTTCTCATCGGATTATCCTCTATCGTAAAATATTCAAATTGCTTTCGGTTAACCATTACACCCAGAAAGGGCGTGAAAGTCATAGTTGTTTCAAAAGGAATATAAACTTTGATCTTATGACTAAGCCCAGTGCTTTCTTGCCAGAAACATGAAATGTCAAAAAAGGGAGGGTAAAAGTAAGGCTTGTCATTTCTTGGAATAATCATAAATTGATCATATTTGGTTGATTACAAAACTCATAATTCTCAGTAACAATCGAGGCATTGGAAAACAACACAGTGCTGCATTCGCTCATCCCATAGGCATTATGAATGTGCCCGAAGAGATGAGCCTCCGGCTTGATGCGTTTAACTGCATCTAGCAATGTTCTGCTGCCATAATGTAAACCTGCACTTTCATCCATAATGAGATAGGGTGGCTGATGAGTGATAAGCACGTCGATATTGGAAGGAATGTTCTCCAACATTTTGGTATAGTTACCACTTATATCATCTTCCACGAACATCGGGATGCCGAAGAACTTTATGCCTTCTATCGTTACACCGTTACCATAAAGATAATGGCAGTTTTCGGGCAAGCCATTGATATCGGCTCCGAAAAGACAGTCGTCATGGTTTCCTGCAATGAAAACTTTGTGTTTGTATGGCAAGGCACAGAACCATTCCATAAAGTCGATAACTTCGGCTTCTGTTCCTGCCATCGTGAAGTCACCGGAATGGACTAGCACGTCAGCTGCGGGAAGATCCTGCAGCTGACGATGATGGCTGTGAGTGTCGGAAATGTGAAGTATCTTCATTACTGTACAAATAGAGCTGAGTATTCAATTTCTTTCACACCTTCTTTTTCTAAAAGTTCTTTTGTAATTTTCATAGACATGAAGATGTTGTTATAATGTTCTTTCCAGATTGCCGCATTAGGTACACGTTCTTCGATATCCCATGTTGGGTCGTTAACGAAGTTTAGTAGGACAAGGTTTACTTTCTCGTAGAAACGTGCATAATTTGCTAACTCTTTCATTTTCTGAAGGAAAACAAGCCTGTTGGCTAGCTGGTAATTGGTCCTCATCCATTGACTTTCAATGACTTCTTGGTCGGTAACATTATATACGTTTTTGGCAATACTTGTAATAGTGCGAAATATTAATTCCTTGCTTTCTTTGGAAGTGGCACTGCAATCGGTTCTTGTTTCTTGTAGATGCGATTTAGCTTCGAAGATATATAGTGTTGCACTTTTTTTACCAATGGCAATTCCGTCCCATTGTGGTTGTCTTCTTGGCCAAAAGAGGAAATTGTCTTTCTTATTATCGAGACCAAGGAAATTGCATACCTCGGTCTCGGACATTTGGTACTCTTTATAGTCCGTATCTTCGATTGGGGAAAGCCAAACTAATTCTTCTCCAAGTTTTTCATCTATTATGTGTTTCTGTAAAGGTGAGGCAGCTAATTGTATCATAAGTTTGCTACCTTTTGTCGCTCTCCCTTTTGATGTATTGCTCATAATTATGAAGTTTATAATTCAGCCCCAGCCTCCTTGTGGATGCAGATGACCTCCTTGGGTTTAACAATATCAATAACTTTCTTGATGCACTCTTTCGAAGCATGTCCTGAGGTATGAATATCCACCACATTGGGAAACGCCTCTCGAAAGTCTCTGTAAGCAGGATTTTGCTTTACTTGCAATGGGTCTTTGTAATAACCATCCCAAGCAGAATAGATGAGAAGAACCTCTGACGAAGATAATCCTTGACACATTTTCTTCACAAAATCCAAATGGCTAGCCCCTGTTACCAAGACAAAGCCTTTCTTTTGCATCTCACCGAGTTTAGGATCATCCTCCCCCACATACTTAAAGTGAAAAGCAAACAAGCCCTTTGAAGATTTTGCTTCTCGATGTGTAAAGATTCTCATTGCCCTGCCCATCATTCCACCAGTATAGTATAGTCCCTTACGAGCTTTGAGAGCTGCCGTTTTGACACTAGCCAATCTCTCAATATCCGTGGCAGAAGCCAAGACTATCACATACTTGAAAGCACTCATCACACAAGCCATACGTCTGGACACCTCACTTTCTCGAATACAAAGGTCTCCACGCTTCAGTGTGGTTCCTTCTGTGATAAGCAAGTCTATATTAGAAGCATATCTATGAAGCGTAGGATATAATCCTTTGCCAAGATAGCCATGGTCACGATAATCACCAGTATGCCATAGGCGTTTTCCGTCAGCTTCGATAAGAAACATATAAGAATCATAGATGCTATGGCTATTAAAAAAAGGAGTAATACGGATATCCCCTATCATAAAAGATTTTGGCCGAGTATGCGGTGCTGTACGCTCCCATATATGAAAATCTTTTATCTTCCTTATTTTCTGCTCATCATCTATCAATATCTTACTTTTTTCTTCCGAATCTTTCCATTCTTGCTCATGAGCTATTTTCAACAGATCATACTTCGCAAGCATTAGTTCTTGACCTCCCACACCTATATATTGAGGCACATAGCAAGGAATCAGGTCAAACAAACCAACATGATCTTCATGGGCATGAGTGTAAACCACCGCTTGGTGCTGCTTAACATTTTGCGCAAAGATGTCACGCACCAAAGCTTCATCTTGCTCAGGTGTAGTAGGAACAGCACAACCAGGCAAATTCTGACCGAAATCCACAAAGACACGAGAAGTCTTCGTGGAAATTTCGGTAATACATCCACCTATTTGGTCTATTCCACGATGAATCGTAACTACAACATCGCTATCTTTTAGATATGTTTGAAATCTTGCCATCGTCAATCAATTATATTGTTTTATTAGAAAAACGTATACTTATTAGAAATATTGTCTTAAATCCATAATTCCGCAAACTTCCCTATCTTTTTTACTTGATATTTATGTATATTCATTGGGATACAACTTCAACTAAGGTTACTAATCTCACAGAATCCTCATGGCAAGAGCCTATTCCCCACGTTACAGTTTCAAAGGACTTGCTTACCAGATGCAAACTTTCCATATCTGTCATTTGCAATTCATGACCAGTTGGCTGGAAGACAAGAAAGAGTACACGAGCTATCTTACGCCCCACGCACAAGGATTCGAGTTTATCTTGCGTCATTTTGCAAACCAATTTATACGGCTTATTCCATAAATCAAACTCCTCACAATCAAAGGCTACAAGTTTGCCTTTTGTAAGAAAGAAGGGCTCCAAGTCATCATTATCAATGCTTACCACCATATGGGTCTGATAAAACTCCCTCACCAGACCCTTTATTATTTCAATATTGCTTATCATTGATTTTACTTCAATACTCTTCGTATGATGACTCTCGTATTCTCCAATTTCAGCATCGGCTGAGACATATAGGTGGTAAACTCACATCCTTGCTCCTTCATCCATTTCACTACCTCATTTCTAACCTCGTTGTCATAGCAAATGGTGAGACCTAAAGGAAGAGTTACTTGAAAATCTTTTGGTTCGATTTCCTTGCCTGTCACCATTGGGTTGCTAGGTTCAAGCCCAAGGCAGTATGCCACATAGCTGCCTGCCAATATTCCCTTGGAAGGCTCAGCACTGTATCCTAACTGCTCTTTTACTTTATCCATTACATCTCTCAATGTCATTAGGTCCTTAGCAATACCCAAGTTTGAAAATACCAGCAACTCCTCTTTTATTCGGGTTTCGATTTCAGGTGTCAGGGAATCGAATTTCTGCTTTGCACCAAACATAGTTTGGAATGTCAACGACTCGTTGAGTGTTCTCTGTTGCAGTTGCACCTTGCGTTTCTGTTCTTTGTTCATTGTTCATTATGTATTTTAAGTTCTACAATATCATAAGAAGCATCTTTTTCATGTGCTCCTTATATTTCTATAATACGATAATCCCAATGTAATAATTTTCGAAAAGTCTCTATTTCTGCACACTTTTGAAAGAAATGAGCAAGAATTTCACAAAGTTTAACCATACGGGGCTCTTAGTTACCATTCTGACTACAACACTAGAAGTTAACCGCTTTATGAAAGTAGAAGAGGTGTCTAACCAAAAATATGGTTTACAGCTTATGAGCGATGATTATATTCTTGAAAATCTCATAGAAGAACTGAGGGAACCCTAATAACATCAAAAGCGCATGCTTTTATGTAAAAAGTTACGGAGAAAGCCAGCATTCTCCGTAACTTTTTACATTTTTATCTTATTTTTGGGGAGCATTTCACCCCAAAACTATACATTATTAGAAATCACATGTATCTGGATCTGAACCTATTCTATCCGCCTTTAGTGATGCAATTTCAAGCATTTCCTGCTGAGAGAGTTCAAAATCGAATACATCGATATTTTCCTTGATTCGGCTTGGAGTAACCGACTTTGCCAGTGGCAGCACGCCTGTCTGCATCACCCAACGGATAACTACCTGAGCCACGCTCTTGCCATGGCTGGCAGCAATTGACTTCAAGAGAGGATTATCCAAGACATTACCTCTTCCCAATGGACTCCATGCTTCCACAAGAATATTGTTCTTCTTGCAGAACTCAACACACTCCTTCTGGGTGAATCCAGGATGATACTCTATCTGGTCAACCATTGGACAGATGTTTGCCTTCGCCATTACTGGCTCTGCATGATGCTGCATGAAGTTAGAAAGACCGATGCTGCGAATCAAGCCCTCTTCATGCAGACGCTCCATCGCTTTCCAAGTATCTACATTCAGCTGATTTGCATCCTTGCCAAACTGCAACTCGTTGGCTGGCCAATGGATGAGGTAGAGGTCGAGATAATCAAGCTGCAAATCACTCAAAGTCTTGTCAAACGCCTTCAAGGTCTTGTCGTAGCCACGCTCTGTGTTCCAAACCTTACTGGTAACAAAGAGATTCTCATGCTTGATACCACTTTCCTTGATTCCCTCGCCCACGCTCTTCTCATTTTTATAGACAGCAGCGGTGTCGATGTGGGTGTAGCCTGCAGCGATGGCAGCTTTCACAGCTTCAACGCAGGTTGCTCCATCAGGAGTAAGAAACGTTCCGAAACCCGGTGTAGGAATCTTCACTCCATTATTCAATAATATTTCCTTTTCCATGATTAAACTAATCTTTTAAATTTCAACTATTCTTTTGACGGTGCAAAGTTACTGACTTTTCCGCTTAACAAAGTTCTGTATGTTTGCAATATCATCGTGTATCTTTGCAAAAATTACCATTACTTAGCAGCGCCATTGATTTCCCTGCGATATTCAGCAGGAGCAAGATGCATGGTGCGCAACCATTCAAAGTAGTACCATTTCGTAAAACCCTCACAATAGATTTTGACGGTATATTCAAGCGGTCTCTGTTCCATGTTAACCTCCTTTCTTATTCGTCAATAAATATACTGCCCAACTGAGGCTTCGCTCCCAACTTTCCAGCTCTGTAAGCATTGAGGATGGACACTTCCTTATGGAGACCGAAATCCTTGGCACGATAAATCTCTGTCGCTCCCGATTCGTTTTTGCTGGCAAAATACACCATATCCCTACGGATAAAATCCTCGTCAAGAAGCATAAGACTATGAGTAGAGAATATCAATTGTGCCCGGTCTGAATTTACAAGGAATGTCTTGATAATATGGGTGAACAGGTCGTAATGCAGCGAGTTCTCCAACTCATCACACAGCAATGTCTGATTGTTTTTTATAAGTGTAAATAACAATGCCGACAAACCGTACATACGGTTGGTACCTTCCGATTCCACCATGTTAGAAAGACTTCCCGTATAGAAAGGAGTCTTGTGGGTGAAGAACAATTCTTCTGTAGATATGCTCTTGTCCTGAGGTTCCGAGATATGTAAGATTTTTGCTATCTTTCTGAACTTCTCCATTGCTTCCTCAGAAACCTCACCTTTTTCTTCCTTGATGTATAAGTCGGAAATGTTGAAATCAGCCTTTTCAAGCATCTCGCAGATAAACTTCTTGCTGTCAGCATCCAATCTTACCACATCGTTAGCTAACTGTCCAAGATTATCATTCTTGCTGAGCAAAGGCATGAACTCGCTTTCAAAATAATTGAAGACTTTGTCAAGTTCAACATTCTTTTCAACGTTTGCATTCTTATAGGTTGTGAGTACCGTAGCATTGGAAATGCAATTTGACTCTATGAACAGTTTCTGTGTTGCAGACAACTTCAGCAATGGTCCGAAAGAAATTGAAGAATTGCTCTTGTCCTCATTCCAAGTACGCTCATAAAAGAGCGCACGGCGGTTATTGGGATAGAAGTACAGTTCTTCCTTATAAATCTTTTGGTTGTTCAAGACAACGGAATATTCATATCTGACATCACCAATATAGAAAATCAATTCAAATGATGAGTTTCGGTTTCGGCTATCCTCATCCATCATGAATGGTGTCAGTCCTGTGCCTGTACCAGGTTTCTTGGAACGACTTGCAACCAAATAAAAAATGAACCAAGCCAAAGCTTTGAGGATGTTGCTCTTGCCAGATGCGTTTGGTCCGTAAACAACGCCCAATTTGGAAATGCGAACACCTTTTATTTTAACAACAGCGTAGTCTTCATACGTTTTGTCAGCAGAAGCCGTAAAATCCAGCGTCTGCTCTTCTCTTATAGAAAGGAAATTCTTTACTTTAAATTGTAATATCATATCTTTCGTGCTTAAAATCGTAATTCTTTTGCAAAAATACAAAGAAAAGATGAGATATACAGTTTTTCAGCATTAAATTTAAGAATATTTTTCAGAAAAGCCAATGTAACGTAGAAATGAATCTTTCAAGGCATCACAGATAAGGGAAACAGATGGATGCATAAATGGTGGTATTCTACACTCTTCGGTCTGCCCGGCGGTTTCACCACGATGATTGGCAATACTATTCGGTCTCGTCTGAAATCGTTGCATCCGTCTCCATGCCACCATGCGCCCAGGAAGGCGAGGATGGCACGGAGAACGATGTAGATAACGATGATGTCAACAAATTCATTCATAAGCTTGATATTTAGCGAGTTATTCAATATATATTCACAACCGGAACGCCAAAACAGTTGGCTTTCTTGAAAGTGTAGTAGGTTCCACCCTTCTCTCTCCCATCATAGAAGGCAATGAGAAGGGACGCATTCTCAACCATGAACTCGTCTCGGTCAAGAAAACATCGGGTGTAATAGTATTCTGAAAGGATGATCACCTCATCTGCTGAAGCCATCAATCCATCATAAGCCACCCTGTCGCTGAGCTTGAACCTATCTGCCTGACCTCTGAAAGGAATGGCTGCGGTAAGCGTCATTCCCGGGCAGGAAGGTTTCAGCGACTGCACTATCTGGGCTGCCATCAAGTCAATACCGATGGCGAATCCCGAAATAAAATTGCTGATGCCATGCTCGTAAGCTTCGAGGATGGCTTTGGTCAATCGCTCTCTTATAACCTCCTGCTGTGCGAAGTTGTAAAAGCGATGACCTGTAAAGGCTGCCGAAACAGCCTTGTCAAACTTTGTCATGTTCTTTCTTTTCATTGTTGTACGTATTTATATGATGTCTTACCGAGGAAAATGCCGTTTGTTACGTGCGCCCCTACTTGTTCCAATTGTGCGGTGTAGGCACAGAATGAAGTGCCGGTAGTAACCACATCGTCCCAAATGCAGACTATCTTGTTTTTGAAGAAGTTCGCATCCACCTCTATATTATTCTTTTCCTTCAAGCGCTTTGCTCGCTCTTCCTTCTTGACCTTTGTGCCATGAACTGCGGTACGTTCGCCAACAACCTTGACATGGGAAAAGCCGTTGATTGCTCCTGAAAACTTGCAGACAAGTTCAGAAAAGTTCTTGTTGCGTGCCTCGTTACGTTCCTGGCTGCTTGCAGGAACGCAAGAGAAAACCACGCTGCGAACCTTACGACCAAACTTCTTGACAAGCATCTTTGCCACGCACTTCGCCACATCAGCATGGTTTCGACCATCCTTGAAATCATAGATAACCTGGCGGTCGAAGAAAGCATCCATACCGATGTTCTTGATACGTACCGGATAATAGCGCAAAAAGCTGCTCAACTCCTTATCCTCCTGTCCCTTGATGTAAACCTGTACCATGTTCATTGCTTTAATTGTTGTTACATGGCAGGTAGTAGCCATCAGCCACTACCCACCGAGAAAATGTTTTCAATCGTAAAGTCTGCTGAGGAAAGACTGCAACTCTCTGTCAATGATTTCAGAAAGCTGACATGGTTGGAATGGCTTTCTCTGCTCCACTCTGACCTTGCCGAGTCCGAACTTGGTTGCATCCAACTCCACACTTGCCATTTCATTGGCAGAAATGTAGCTGTACTCAGTCTCAGCCAGACCTACAACGATGCCAAAGAGCACAAAATCATCATTCTCTCGCTGTCCTTCAAGAATGTACCAGCGAGCGTTGCCGATGAAAAACACTGCGATGCAAACTGCATCCTTCTTCTTGCTATCCTGGGAATAGAGCGGATAGTCCTGCATTGCCTTCTCCAATTCTGGAGTAATCAGGCGGTTGTTGAAATCTTTTGCCATAGTCTCTAAATTTTTTCTCCCTTTCGTTAAGTCCTTTCGGACTTGGGATCGGGAAGCTTTTTCTGCTTTTCAAAGTGCGTACAAGGCAATAAGGCAAGTCTGATGGGAAGAATACTCTTTTACATGTTTCATGGAAAAGGAAGATTGTTACCGAATCACGACTTGCTATTTGCCAGATACGCGATAACTTTGCAGAAAAAGAATCCCGAAATCCCAAAGACGATACGGAATCAAAGATTTCTGGTTTCAGTAAGAAGAAAAAGTATAACAGGGAATGACTGCAGGGATAGAAAAGCCGGGTGGGAATAGGCCAAGCAAGTATCAACAGTTTTAAAAGCCAGCGTGTTGTTCCTTCGTAAGTCGATAAAATCGGCCTGCGAAAGAACAACACCCTGGCTAACTGTTCATGCTTACTGGACTATGGCGTGGGCGAAGATTATAAAGAAGTAAAGCCTAAAGATTTATTTAGGAAAGACAGAATGCTTATAAAGAGGAAGACCAGGATATTATAATAAGGTGGAAGGGAGGGAGAATGAAGGTTGATGCTGTGAGTCAGTGCCCTTCTCGACGAATGGACATGCAGTAGTGTCAAACTGATTAAGTGGGAATCGCTTGCGTCCCACCTACTCAGTTTGTAAGCTACCGTATGTCGTTTCGTGGGCACCTTCCGACTGAGGGGCTTTGCACTTACGTCATGCTCTGCTGACATAAATGCAAAGTCTATCAGGTGGAACTCCAGTAGCATCCTTCATGGTGTGGGGCGAAGCATTATCAAGATGTTTATAAAAATGAAAATCTATAAAGGCCTGCTACTCATCATGGTATGAGGGTTTCAAGGTGTATTCATGTGTACACGTACACACCTATCCATGTATATATGTATTCACGTCCACATGAATACATTTTAAAAGAGGAAGACCAGTATATTATAATAAGGTGGAAGGGAGGGAAAATGAAGGAGGATGCTGTGAGCCAGTGCCCTTCTCGACGAATGGACATGCAGTAGTGTCAAACTGATTAAGTGGGAATCGCTTGCGTCCCACCTACTCAGTTTGTAAGCTACCGTATGTCGTTTCGTGGGCACCTTCCGACTGAGGGGCTTTGCACTTACGTCATGCTCTGCTGACACAAATGCAAAGTCTATCAGGTGGAACTCCAGTAGCATCCTTCATGGCGTGGGGCGAAGCATTATCATCTTGTTTATAAAAATGCAAATCTATAAAGGCCTGCTACTCATCATGGTATGAGGGCTTCAAGTTGTATTCATGTGTACACGTACACACCTATCCATGTATACCTCAAATCCGCAACCTATAGGGTTTCGTGGGAATTTACTTGTAAAACGAC
>ERZ809407.1239-NODE-1239-length-23735-cov-5.723353_pt1 | contig 23735 bp, 17 predicted proteins | sample MGYA00520792_ERZ809407 | MGnify/ENA primary metagenome ERZ809407 (study PRJEB31576, sample SAMEA3212665) | Homo sapiens | biome: human-gut; feature: human gut; material: fecal | place: Sweden | collected 2012 ...
CTTGTCAAAGTTTCGTTGTTTAATTTACAAGGTGCACGCTCCATTCGCGGAACAGTATGTTATTATACACGCATCCCAGGAAATGTCAAGCGTATTTTTCAAAGTTTTTTTGGTCTGTCACTTCTTTCAGTTTCATCATCTAAAATCCGCCCTTAGCTGTGCACAATATCCACATTCGCTCCTCTTTCACCTTATTTTGTTAAAAAACATCATCCTCAGCGCGCTGCAAAATCTTCCAGCCGCGGCTTTGGATAAATTGGCGGCTTTTCCAAAGACTAAGTGTAGTTTATCGAGTATAAAAGGAGTTTTGATAGATGAAAGCAACCGGAATTGTCAGACGGATCGACGACCTTGGCCGCGTTGTCATTCCCAAGGAGATCCGCCGCACCATGAGAATCCGCGAGGGCGACCCGTTGGAGATCTACACGAGCAAGGACGGGGAGGTCATTTTTAAGAAGTACTCGCTCATGGGCGGCGTGGACGAGTTTGCCGCGCAGCTGTGCGACACGCTGAGCAAGTCGACCGGCACGAGCGTGGCCGTGACCGACCGCGACAGCGTCATCGCCGCGGCAGGCAGCGCGCGCCGCGATCTCATCGGCAAGCGCATCAGCCCGCAGCTCGAGCAGATCATGGAGGACCGCGGTATCTACCGCGCCGTGCCGAGCGAGCGCAGCGTGTTCGTCACCGAGTCGCCCGACCGCTACTGCGCGACCATCGCCGCGCCCATCATCTCCGAGGGCGACGCACTCGGGCTCGTGGTCTTCATCGGCACCGAGGGCGAGTCGGCTGCAGGTGAGACGGAGTACAAGCTCGCGCAGGCCATCGCAGGCTTTCTTGGCAAACACATGGAGAGCTGAAAAAAGAGGACGGCTTTGGCCGTCCTCTTTTCCTATATTATATAGTATCGTTCACTTTTCGCCCAGCGCGCGGTAGAGCATCGTCACGATCTGGGCACGGGTGCAGTTGTCCTGCGGCAGGAGGCGGTTGTTGTCGCCCTTGAGCACGCCCGCGTTGACGGCCCAGTCCATCGCCTCGAGCGCGTAGGCGGGAACGGCGTCGAAGTCGTCGAACTCGCGGATCGCCATGCCGCCCTGCGTCGTGTCCATTCCCTGCGCCTTGGCAAAGCGGTAGAGCATCGTGACCACCTGCGCGCGGGTAACGGCGGCGTCGGGGGCAAAGGTCTCGGTGGTCGTTCCCTCGACGACCTTTTCGCTCGCCGCCCAACGGACGGCCTCGGCGTAGTACGCGCCGCCGTCCACATCGGTGAAGTTCATCGCATAGTTCACCGCGGGAGAACCCGCCGCGCGCCACAGGAACGCGACGAGCTGCGCGCGGGTGCAGGAGGCGTCCGGCGAGAAATGCACCGCGTCCGTGCCGGTGACGATGCCGCCCTCCGCCGCCCAGAGAACCGCGTCATAGTAGTACGCGCCCGCGGGGACGTCGACGAAGAAGTTGAGCATCGTGTTGTCGTCCATGAACGTCGCGGCGACGGTCACGGGGCCGGACGGCATGGTGAAGGTGTACTGTCCGCCGCCCTTGTCGGTCAGGTCGAGCGCGCTGCCGTTCTTGTCGGTGACCGTCAGCGTTTCGAGCGCATAGCCCTTATCGGGCGTGACGGTGACGGTCACAGTGCTGCCCTTGGAGGCAGACTTTTGGCTGACGGTCACGCTGCCGTGCGCGCCGTCAGAGACCGCGACGTCATAGCGCGGCGCGGAGGGGGCAGATGTGTGGATTTTCTCCCATTTCGCCGTCAGGGTCAAATTTTCTGTCACAGGCGTGTCAAAGTCCCATTTTGCATTGCCGTTATACCAGCCCACAAAACGGTAGCCAGACTTGACGGGTGTATCTGGCGCGCTGGCCTTGCCGTTCACCACCTGCATAGCATAGACATCCTCGCCGTCCATATAGGTCACCTCGTGGCCCTGAATGGAATAGTCCGTTTCTGCGTACGCTCCCTTCAATTTGTCGTAGAACGTGCCGCCGGAAATATAAGCGGGAGTCCTGCCCTCGCTGCTGCCCTGATATCTGACCGTGACCGGCCCGTAGAAGCTGCCGCCTTCGATTTTACCGTTTTCATCTCCGGCATAGACCGGGCAGTAATAGCTTCCGCCGGAGATCGTGACACCGGTGGCAACCACCCGGCTGGCGTTTTTCACAGTTAGGTTCGCATTCTTTGAGAAGTCACGGGAATCGCAAATGGTCAACAGATTCCCCTGCATATCCAAGGTATAATCCTTATCAACGGTGACACCGTTCAAGATCAGGTCGCCGCCGATGCTCGCCGCCAGTTTCAGGTTTGCCATGTCGGAGACGGAAAGCCTGCCGTTGTTGACCAGTGCGCCGTCCACCGTCAGCGCAGCATTCTTTCCCAACGACAGCAGGCCGGAAATTGTGTTTTCGCCAGCGGGCTGGGTCGTTACGGTACCGCCCTGATTGATTGTCAGAAAAGGTTGATCGCCTCCGAAGATCACCTCGTAACCCGCGCCCACGGTCAGGCTGCCGTTGACCACCATGCCTTTGTAAGGATTGAGACTCACGACACCTTTCAGACCATCCAGCGTCAGCGCCCCGTTTTCCGCGATGGTCAGAGGAAGATGGAGATGTAGGGGTTTACGGCTACTATTTACCAGCGTGATCGGCCGGTCAATGGTCAGCTCTTTGATTTTTTCCGTTGCTTTGACCGTGATATCCTTCTTCAGCTTGATCGTCGTGACGTTCGCGTCCGCCAAGGCTCCAACCAACTCGTCCGATGTTTCGACCTCCGTTGCCGTCCCGGCGGTCTTCTCCGCCGCCGCCATCGTCGGCAACAGCGTCAGGCACAGGCACAACGCCGTCAAAAAGTTGAAAATACGTTTTTTCATATCATTCCTCCATCAAAGCGATTGGTGCATCCATCGGATGCACCAAGGGGATATCCCCTTGCGGTTTTTCTTAAAATGCCGGTTCGGCCTTCACGGCCTCGAAACCCTTTTCGGCCTGCTGGACGGTCGTTCGGATGATGCCCGCCGCCATGGCGTGCAGGTCGAGCTGCAAAACGGCTGCGGTGACCTCCCGCCGCCGCTCGACCGGCACATTGTAGAGCTTGAGCGCGCACTCCAAAAAGCGCGCGATCTTGCGCTCCACGGTAAAATACACGTCGCACGGCACAGCCATGAACGAGCGCATCATGCCCGCCGAGGCGATCTCCATCTCGTAAAAATCCTTGGCCTCCGCGTCCGGAAGATAGTCCCCGAAGATGCCCTCCAGCCGCTTCGCCGTGCTGCGATACAGGTATGCCGAGGTCGACGGCAACGTGTAGGCCGTCACGTACAGCTCGCGCAGCGGCTCGGTCAGCTCGGCGATGTGGAGCTGGATGGCCGTCTCCACCGCGTAGAGCAGGACGGGGTCCTGTGCCGTGCTGTGCTGCTCGGCCAGCGCGAACTGCCCGCTGAACATCCGCTTGTCAAGCTCGAGCAGCAGCGCCTCCTTGCTGGGAAAGGCCCGAAAAAACGAGCTCGGCGTCATGCCCGCGGCGCGGGCGATCTCCGCGGTCGTCGTGCCCTCATATCCCTTTTCCAAAAACAGCTTTACGGCGGCGCGCAGCATCTTCTGCTGCGTCAAAAGTCCGCTCGCCTGCTTGCCGCGCAGCGGCATATCGATCACGCTCCTCAAAGTCCGCTTGTGAGTATAGTCACATAATAGCATAGTTCGCCGCTTTCCGCAAGAACGAAACGTGTAAAATTTTACCTCTGCCTATATAAAAGAAGTGCGGCGGTCCTTCGACCGCCGCACTCTCTCATTTTATTTTCCTTTACAGCATCGCAAAGCGCTGTGCGCCCTTCGTTTTGAGCCAGCGAAGAAGCAGCGCTGTCACCGCGAGCGTCACCGCCGCCGCGATGGCGAGATACGCAGCCGCGCCGAGCTTCCACCCCTGCCAGAGGTAGAGCCCCGCGAACACGATGGCGTAGAGCCAGCCGCCGAACAGCGCGATCGTCACGGCCAGACTTTGCTTGATGGGCATGAGCTCGCTCGTCCACGTCAGGTTTGCCCGCGCGACGCCGAGCGTCAGCCCCAGGCACGCGGAAAACGCGATGTACGCGAGTGCCTCGGCAAAAACGAGCGGCAGCGCCGCCGTCACAGGCAGGATAAACGCCATGCAGGCAAGCGGCACGAGCGCTGGAAGGGCCGTGAGCGCAAGCTGCACCTTGAGCTTTGCGCGAAGCACCTGCCAAGGCTTGACGGGCAGCGATTGCGCGAGCCAGAGGGACTTTCCCTCGAGTGAGACCGACGGCGTCGCCATGTCGTTCATCGACGCAATGGCGCACACGCCGGTGCAGAGCAGCACTTCCGCGCAGCCGCTCTGCGAGGCGAAGACCTCGTTCAGCAGCGGCACGACCGTTCCGCCCTTCCACAAAAGCAGGATGCCCGAGATCGGCAGCAGCAGGATACCGAGGCCGCTGTTGAGCATGTAGTTCGGGCTCGCGGTGAAGCGCGCGAGCTCCTTGCCGAAAAGTGCCCCATCGATGCTCCGGCGCTTGACGGCCTTTTCGCGGTACACAGCCTTGCCCGATGCACCCGACGCGGTCGTGATCTGCAAAAAGCTGCGCGAGAGCAGCGTCCACGTCAGCGCAAACAGCGCAATGATGACCGCCGCGCTCAGCAGCATCGCTGTCACATCGCCCGTACCGGTCAGGCCAAAGACGTAGAGCGGGTGCGCCGCACCCTTGATCTTCTCACCGTAGACCGCGGCGTTGGCGACGAGCTGCTCGATGGCCGTCTGCGCCTTGAAGACGAAGAAATAGTAGATGGCAAGTCCCGCGAGCGAGACGATGACCGTGATGAAGCTCTTGTGCTTGAGCTTATGGCTCACCTTCGCCACGACCCAGCCCAGCGCGCACGAGAGCGTGAGCACGAAGATTGAGATGAGTGCCGTCAGCAGCACGCCGCCGAGGAGCACCATCGGCGCCGCCGAGACCGTGACCCAGTAGACGATGACCGCGGGCAGGATGACGACCGCGGAGTACATGAGGCCCATGAGATAGACCGTCAGCAGCCGCGAGGCCATCAGCGTCCGCACCGGGATGGGTAGAGACAGCAGCAGGTCGTTGTCCTTAGCGAAGTACAGGCCCGAATACGTGTTGAACACGCTGCCGAACGCGCCGAGAAAGATGGCGAGCAGCGACATGAGTGCAAAATAGAGCCAGCCCATCCCCGCCTGCGTAAGCGGCGCACAGAGCGAAACGGAAAGCCCCGTGAACATCCCGCCGAGGCCGATCATCAACGCGGCAAAGAGCAGGATATAAGCGATAATCCCCGCCGTCGAACGTTTTTTATTGGTTTTGGCATTATAAAAGTAGCTGCGGAAAATTTCCATCAGCTGCTTCTTGACGAGCGTTTTCAGCATGATTCGCCCTCCAGCTCAAGGAAGACCTCCTCGAGCGAGTCGTCGCCCTTGACCTCCTCCATCGTGCCGGAGCGGATGAGCTTGCCGCCCTTGATGATGGCGACCTTGTCGCAGAGTTTTTCGGCCACCTCGAGCACGTGGGTCGAGAAGAAGATCGCGCCGCCCGCGTCGCACACCTCGCGCATCATGCCCTTTAAGATATGTGAAGCCTTCGGGTCGAGGCCGACGAACGGCTCATCCATCAAAATGAGCTTCGGCTCGTGCAGCCACGCCGAAATGATGGCAAGCTTCTGCTTCATGCCGTGGGAATAGGCCGCGACGGGCTGGGCCAGGTCGGTCGTCAGCTCGAAGAGGTCCGCGTACTTGCGGATGCGCTCCTGACGCGCGCTTTCCTCCACGCCGAAAATGTCGGCGATGAAATTGAGGTACTGGATGCCCGTCATAAACTCGTAGAGGTCGGGGTTATCCGGGATGTAGGCGAGCATCTTCTTGCAGGCGATGGGTTCGTCCTGAATGGAGTGCCCGCCGATCGTGATCCTGCCAGAATCGAACTGCTGGATGCCGACGACGGATTTGAGCGTCGTGGTCTTGCCCGCGCCGTTGTGGCCGATGAAGCCGTAGATCTCTCCTGGCGCGATGTGGAGCGACAGATCATCCACGGCTTTCTTTTCGCCGAAGGTCTTGGTCAGGTGTTCAATATAGAGCATAAGGTTCTCCCTCTTTTCTTCTTGCAGTCGTTTTGAATATCTTTGTGATATCAAAATAATATCATATGATTTTCAACTGTCAAGAGCCATTTTGCAAATGTCAAGTTTGCTTTACTTGTAGGATATCACCGTCGTTCCCATTTGTCAAGTCTGCTTTACATTTTATCTTTGTGATACAGCACGAGCGACACAATACCCATCACCGCCGCATACAGTACGCCGCCAACGGGCCAGATAAACCAGCTATACTGCGGCTGGCCGTTCCCCTTGGGTCCGAAGGTGTAGAACAGGAAGATCGCCGTCACGCTCAGCCAGTAGATGAGCGACACTGTGCTCATTACGCCGCTGCGCGCCTTCTTTTTGCGCGTGTAGTCGCCCTCCTCGAGCAGCTGGTCCATCGCGCCGGTGTACGTTCCGCTCCAGACGAGCACGCCCACGCCGCAGGCGACCAGAAGCAGCAACGCATCCACCGCCACCGCAGCGTAAACATCCGCCGGAGCGACGCGTACGAGCAGCGCGGCGACATCGGACGACGCGAGACCGACCCCGAGCATCAGCGGCACGACAGCAAGGATGCACAGCACCACGCCGAGGATCGTACAGCGCGAGGCGGTCGGCTCATAGGCCTTGCGCCGCTCGCGCACCATGCCGCTCACGCCGTATTCCGTCTCGAACGGCTCCTTTTCAAGGAATTCAAACTCCTTTGTCTTCGCCCCGCAGGAGAGGAATGTCCCCACCGCAGCGGCAACCAGCGCCAAAATGACGCTCACACCAACCCCTGCGGCCAGATCCTCCGAAATGCCGCCCAGGCCCGCGTCCGCCATGGCGGAGAGAAAAATGATCACGACCGGCGAGGCGATGCACATCGCCACCGCCAGTGCGATCTTTGGCGCGCAGGCCTTGCGCAGTGCAAGGTATCGCGCCGCCTGCTCCATCGTCACTCTCCGCAGCGGCGTTTCGTCCGCCTCGGATTCGACGAACTCCTCTTCTTCAAGTTCGTCCTTCAATAAATAGTCGGTGCTCACGCCAAACAGCCGGCTCATCTGCACCACCTTGTCAAGGTCGGGCACGGACTGCGCGCCCTCCCACTTGGATACCGACTGGCGCGTCACCCCGAGCTGACTTGCCAGCTCTTCCTGCGACCAGCCCGCCTTTTTGCGCAGCGTGATGATTTTATCCGCTAAGATCATATCGTCTTCCTCCTGAATTCTAAGGCGCGGTCCCGCGCCGTCTGGATGGCGTTATCATAGCCTATTTCGCGGTTGCGGGAAAGAAAGCGCACTGTCAAATTTGTCAACCGGCAGTTGCAATCCTTGATTTTTCAAGGTTTTTTCGCCGTGCGCTCCTATTACCCTATGTATCTTCGTCATGATATCATACCGCGGCGCAGAAAAAAAGAGCGTCCCGTACGGGACGCTCTTTTTAAGGGTTTTCACACACTTACACGACGGCGAAGAACTTGACAAGGAACAGCGCGGAGATCACGTAGGTCAGAACGCTGACGTCCTTAGCCTTGCCGGAGAACACCTTGACAAAGGTGTAGGAGATGAGGCCCAGGCCGATGGCGTGGCCGATGGAGCCGGAGATCGGCATACCGATGAGCATGATGGACACCGGCAGCATTTGGTCCATGTCGCTGAAGTCCACATTCTTGAGGCCCTGGAGCATCAGAACGCCGACATAGATCAGCGCGGCGGAGGTCGCAGCGCCGGGGATGACGGCGGCGATGGGGGCGAGGAACATGCAGGTGAGGAACAGGATGCCCGCGGTGAGCGCGGTCAGGCCCGTGCGGCCACCCGCTTCCACGCCGGAGGCGGACTCGATGAACGTGGTGACGGTGGAGGTACCGGTGCAGGCGCCCGCGACCGTACCGATGGCATCGGACAGCAGGGCTTCCTTCATCTGGGGCATGTTGCCGTCCTGATCGACCATGCCGGCGCGGGAGGCCGTACCGACGAGCGTGCCGATGGTATCGAACATATCGATCATGCAGAAGGTGATGACGAGCGTGATGGCGGTGAACCAGCCGATGTTCACAAAGCCCGCAAAGTCAAACTTGAAAAGCGTGGTGGAGACCATGTCGGCGAAAGGCGGGACAAAGCTCGCAGTCGCGAGGCTCGCAAACGGATTGACATGCAGGAAGATGGCGCTGCCCGCCCAGTAGATGACGGACGAGAACAGCATGCCGAGCAGCACTGCCGCCTTCACGCCCTTCTTGGCGAGGACGACCATGACGAAAACGCCGAGGAACGCGGTCACGACGGTCAGGACCATCGCATCGTAGCCCGAGCCCATGTTGCCCTTGATGATGCTGGGCGTCAGCGCGCCGAAGAAGTCACGCATCATGTAGAACGGGCCGCCGTTTTCAGAGTAGATACCGACGTTGGAGCCAAGGCCCACGTTCATCAGCATCAGGCCGATGGCGGGAGCGATGCCGTAGCGCACGCCGAGAGGAATGGCCTCCACGATCTTCTCACGCACCTTTAAGAGCGTGAGGATGAGGAACACGATACCCTCGACAAGGATGATGACGAGCGCCGCCTGGAACGCGGACTCGTACTCGCACTCGTTGATGACCGCGATGTTGGCGACGACCACCGCGAAGAAGCTGTTGAGTCCCATGCCGGGCGCCATGACGAACGGCTTGTTGGCGAAAAACGCCATGCAAATCGTGCCGATCGCCGAGGCGATGCAGGTGGCAAGGAATACACCGTTCCACAGCGGCGTACCCACTGCAAAGTTGGTCAGCAGGTTCGGGTTGAGCGCGATGATGTAGGCCATGGTCATAAACGTGGTAAGACCGGCAAGGATCTCGGTGCGTACCGTAGTACCGTTGGCCTTCAGCTTAAATAGCTTTTCCATGATTTTCTCCCTTTCTTTTTTGTTTTTCCGCCCGCTTCCTAACAAAAAATTAGGAAGCAAAACAGATTTTCAGCCAACATTATAAACATCCCGACAAGAAATTGCAAGTGTTCTGTTTATTTTTACCACACTTTCTCACTCCGCGCCGAGAGTTCCGCCGGTTTCTGTTGTGTTTTTGTTTGCTTTGCGCTATACTATATTTAGTAAAAATTTGCATTTTGGGAGGTGCATGCCGTGAAGCTGATGGTTTTAGACGGCAACTCCATCATCAACCGCGCCTATTACGGTGTCCGTCCGCTCACCACGCGCGACGGGTTTTTCACCCACGCGATCTTCGGCTTTCTGACGATGCTCGGCCGCTTACTCGACGAGGAAAAGCCCGAGGCGCTGTGCGTCGCCTTCGACCGCCGCGAGCCGACGTTCCGCCACCTCGAGTACGAGGGCTACAAGGCCACGCGCCACGCCATGCCCGAAGAGCTCGCCATGCAGATGCCGGTGCTCAAGGACGTGCTCGACGCGATGAACATTCCCCGCTACGAGCTCGCGGGCTTTGAAGCCGACGATCTGATCGGCACGATCTCGCGCAAGTGCGAAAGCGCAGGCTGGGACTGTGTCATCGCCACGGGAGACAAGGATTCTTTGCAGCTCGTGACCGAGCACACGACCGTCAAGCTCATTTCCACGCGCATGGGCCAGACCACGACGAAGGACATGACGCCTGAGAGCTTCCGCGAAGCCTACGGCTTTGCGCCCATCCACATTGTCGACCTCAAAGCCCTGATGGGCGACGCGAGCGACAATATCCCCGGCGTGCCGGGCGTTGGCGAAAAGACGGCGATGGCGCTCGTCCAGAAATACCAGAGCATCGACGAAATTTACCGACTGCTCCCCGATATCGAGGCCAAGCCGAACGTCATCAAAAAGCTCACCGAGGGCGAGGAGAGCGCACGCCAGAGCTTCCACCTCGCGACCATCGTGACGGACGCACCACTCGAATTTTCTCCGCAGGACAATCTGCGCAAGGCGCCGTCAGACGCGCTCTATCCGCTCTTTATGAAGCTGGAATTTACCAAGCTCATCGACAAATACGGTCTCAAGCCGCCCGCCGACATCCCCGCCGCCGAGGAGCCGGTCGACCTCACCGTGACCGCCGAGGCCGTGACCACGGTGGAAAAGGCCAAGGAATATCTCTCGCTCTTCCGCAAGGCGGAGCACGTGACGCTGCTGGCGCTGCCGGACCTTTCCGGCGTGATCGTCGACTTCGTTGCAGGCGAATCGACCGCCGTCTCTGCCGAGTTCTACTTCAGCCGCTACGTGGGCGACTGGAACGCGCTGCTGCGCGCCCTGTTCTCGGATGATATCAAGAAAGTCAGCCACAACGTCAAGGACCTCCAGCGCACGCTGCTCGAAAACGCTCTTCCCATCGAAGGGTTCATTTTTGACACCGCGCTCGCAGGGTACCTGCTCGACGCGACGGCGGGCAAGTACGATATCGCGTCGCTCTTCGCCGCCTACTTCCACCAGACGCTTGCCGAGCCGAAGCACTTAGATCCAGACGCTTTCTCGATGCTCGGCGACACGGCCGAGGCCGAGACGGCGTTCCACGTCTATACCAGCGCCGTCGATGCGCTGTATGAGGCCTTTGCCCCCGAACTTGAGAAGCGCGAGCTGCACGAGCTTTATTATAAAGTGGAGCTGCCCCTCTGCGCCGTGCTCGCGCGCATGGAGCACGCGGGCATGCGCGTGGACGCGAACGCTCTCGCGGCCTTCGGCAGCGAGATGGAAGTGCAGCTCAAGACGCTCGAACAGCACATCTATGAAGAGGCCGGCGGGCCGTTCAACATCAACTCCCCCAAGCAGCTCGGCGAGGTGCTCTTTGAACGCTTGCAGCTCCCGCACGGCAAAAAGACGAAGACCGGCTGGTCGACGAACGCGGACGTGCTCGAAAAGCTCCGGTGGGAGAATCCCATCGTCGAAGAGGTTTTGCAGTACCGCCAGTATGCAAAGTTCCGCTCGACCTACTGCGACGGGCTTTTGAAGGTCATCGCGCCCGACGGGCGCATCCACACGAGCTTCCAGATGACCGTCACGGCGACGGGCCGCTTGAGCTCGACCGAGCCGAATTTGCAGAACATCCCCACGCGCACGCAGCTCGGCAGCGAATTTCGCCGCATGTTCGTGCCCGCGGACGGCTGCGTGCTCGTCGACGCGGACTATAGCCAGATCGAGCTGCGGCTGCTCGCGCACATCGCGGACGACGAGGCGATGAAGCAGGCGTTTCTGACCGGCGAGGACATCCACACCGTCACGGCCGCGCAGGTCTTCGGCGTGCCGACTGATCAGGTCACCAAGCAGATGCGCTCGCACGCGAAGGCCGTCAACTTCGGCATCGTGTACGGCATTTCCGCCTTCTCGCTCGCGCAGGACATTGGCGTGCCGGTGTACGAGGCGAAGGAATATATCGAGACGTACTTTGAGCGCTTCCCCGGCATCCGCCGCTATATGGACGAGGTCGTCGCGCAGGCGAAAGAGCGCGGCTATGTCGAAACGCTGATGCACCGCCGCCGCGCGCTGCCCGAGCTGGCGGCGAGCAACTTCAATACCCGTTCGTTCGGCGAGCGTGTCGCGCGCAACATGCCCATTCAGGGCACGGCCGCGGACGTCATCAAGCTCGCAATGGTGCGCGTCGACGAGCGGCTGCACAAGGAAAACTTAAAGGCAAAGCTCATTTTGCAGGTGCACGACGAACTCATCGTCGAGTGCCCGGAGGAGGAAAAGGAGACGGTCGCACGGCTCCTCACCGAGGAGATGGAGGGCGCAGTGCACCTCTCCGTTCCCCTGACCGCCGAGGCCCACTGGGGCAAAAACTGGCTGGAAGCCAAATGACCGGAGGAAACCAATGGAACAGTTAAAGAAAAAAGTCCGCATTGTGCCGATGACGAACGAATATTTGAATGACGTTGCCGAGCTTGAGCGCACATGCTTCTCGAACCCCTGGTCGCGCAACATGCTCGCAGAGGAGCTTGAAAACGCGTGCTCGGCCTTCTTAGTCGCGCTGGATGCAGAAAACGGCAGCGTCGTCGGCTACGCGGGGCTGCTCGCCGTCGCGGACGAGGGCTGCATCACCAAGATGGCTGTCCGCCCCGACTGCCGCCGCGGCGGCGTGGCGGGTCAGCTTCTCGACGTGTTCATCCGCTTTGCCGAGGGCAGCGGCCTTGCGTTCTTGACGCTTGAGGTGCGTGAGAGCAACTATGCCGCCATCGCGCTCTACGGCAGCCGTGGCTTCCGCGGCGAGGGCCGCCGCAAAAACTACTACGACCACCCGAAAGAGGACGCCATCATTATGACGAAGGAATTCGGCGCGGCAGAAGCGGAGGCGCAGCAATGAAAATTCTCGCTTTCGAGTCCTCCTGCGACGAAACCGCCGTCGCGGTCGTCGAGGACGGACGAAAAATTCTCTCCGACGCCATCGCGTCGCAGGCCGACCTGCACGCGCTCTACGGCGGCGTTGTGCCGGAGATCGCGTCGCGTAAGCACATCGAGGCCATCGCCGCGCTGACCGATCAGGCGCTCAAGGAGGCGGGTGTCGAGAAAAAAGACATCGACGCCGTGGCCGCGACCTACGCGCCGGGTCTCATCGGCGCGGTGCTCGTGGGGCTGAACTTTGCCAAGAGCGCGGCTTACGCGCTGAATGTGCCGCTCATCCCTGTGCACCACATCCGCGGCCACATCGCGGCGAATTACTTAGCGTTCCCAGAGCTTGAGCCGCCGTTTCTGGCGCTGTGCATGTCCGGCGGCAACACGCTCATCGTCGACGTGCGCGACTACACGGACTTTGCGCTCCTCGGCGCGACGCGTGACGATGCGGCGGGCGAGTGCTTTGACAAGGCCGCGCGCGTGCTCGGCCTTCCCTACCCCGGCGGCGCGGCGATGGACAAGCTCGCCCACGAGAGCGAGGGCGGCGTCTACGAGCTGCCGCGCGCGAAGATTGACGGGTGCCCTCTCGATATGAGCTTTTCGGGCCTCAAGACCGCCGTCGTAAACCTTGCCCACAACGCCGAGCAGACGGGAAAGCAGCTCGACCGTGCGGCGCTCGCACGCGACTTCACACAGGCCGTTGTCGACGAGCTCGTCCCGCGCGCGATGCTCGCCATGCAGCAGAGCGGGCGCAAGGTACTCGTCGCCGCAGGCGGTGTCGCCGCGAACTCGTTCATCCGCGCAGAGCTCGAAAAGGAGTGCCGAAAGCACGGCTACCGGCTCTACATGCCGCCGCTCAAGCTCTGTGGTGACAACGGCGCGATGATCGGCGCACAAGGGTATTATGAGTATCTCGCCGGCGCGCGGGCGGATTGGTCGCTGAACGCGTATGCGACGAGAGATATTGACGATCCTATCGTCTGAGGGTTTACAGCGCGGCAGCGCTGGTTCTTATTCCCCTGCACCGTGCAGGGGTGCGTTAAAGGGGGCCATTCTCTCACGTGAGAGAATGGCCCCCTTTTGATCCCCCAAGAGAACGCAAGGGGCCTTGCCCCTTGACCCCGCACATTGGCAGTTTGTAGCTCGAAGAACTGCACGCGCTGCGCAATGTAAGTGCGGTGTACATGGCTTCGCCATGAACCCCTACTACTCGTTACCAGTAGCAACCGCGCCTTACTATCGTGAGGCGCGAGTGACGTTTTCTCGGCGGCAGACTGCTTGCGGAATGCGGCATTGCTGCGCTCGCCGCATTGTAGGGACTGGCGATAGACGGAAATTACTGTGCACTCCCACAAGATGAGCAGAGCGGCAGCGGATAATAGGAGCAGGCCAAATCGTCTAGCAACACCAAACGCGGCAACGCCGCGATCAGGGCAGTGCAATCGGCAAGCATTGCAGCTCTTCGAGCTGCTCGCTTGCAATGTAAACCTTTCTCTCGGGGGATTTAAAGGGGGATACTCTCTTTTGTGAAAGAGAGTATCCCCCTTTGCCTCGTGCAGCGCCCGCGGCGCTGCTCCCCCTTGCAGACTGCAAGGAGTCTATTCCATCTTGCATAATTCCACGATTATGGTAACAAATCGAATTTCTGTTCTGCCATAAATTTTCCAATTCCAGAATTATGTAAATTTCGACACACGCCTATCTGCACAGTATGTTTTCCACTCCGCGGAAATCAAATCAATTTTTCCCTGTCAAATCAGTGGATTTTGAGAAATCCACTTGTGTGGAAAACTCTGTGGAAACTGTGGATAACTCACCGTAGAATCTCTTTATCGAATTCATTATGTTAATCTGTCAGTTTCGATCAAACATTGCCGCATCGCGGCGGATTCTGTCGGGAACGCGGCTACTTTGACGGCTTTTCGCAACTTCCGTCATGTCTGCTGATTTTTATTTTTGCCGTTCTGCCGAATCACAAGAGCCTTTCTGCACACGCATTTTGCAGAAGCTCTGCAAAATATACTATTTGTATAGAAACTGTAAAGGCCCTGCCGATTTCTCGGCAGGGCCTTTTTTAACACGGTGTTTCCAGTCCGTAGCACCCGCTCACGGGGTCTAAAAAGAGCGGCAGATGCAGCGGGCGGTACGTAAACCAGACGAACGCGAACAGCAGCGCCCACAGAAGTACAAAGCCGATGAGCTGCATCGCGCCCCCGCGCAGCGCGCCATCGGTCAGCAGGCGGTAGCTCACAAAGTACAGCAGCGCGTCGGCAAGGAAGAAGATCGTGATGTTCACCCAGTCAGGGAGCTTGCCGAACATTCCCGTCAGCGTGTAGAAAAGCGCCGGAATCGAGACAAGGCCCAGCAGGATGCTCGCCGCCTTGACGGCGAAGAAGTTCCGGAACGCCTCGGAAAACACAATAAACTCCACCACCGTGAACACGAGAAACGGGATAAACAACAGCTTCATGTGCTCCCAGGTCGACTCGTTGACCGCCGAAAACGCCGCGATCACGCGATTCCCGCCCGTCCATTCGTACACAAAGTGCAGCAGCGTCCCGAAAAGGCCCGTTGCGATAAAGCCGACAATCTCCCATCGGCGCAGCTCCCGTTTCATGCTCCGTCCTCCCTTTCCGCCCCGGTCAAGCCGGGCAAGCACTATAGTCTACGCGAGAAAGAAGGGCTTTATACAGCAAAAGCCGCCCTAAACGGGCGGCTCTTGCATTTCTTCTCTTATTCGGCAAATCGCGGCACGATGACGCCCGCAGGTGCGTTCTTCGTCAGCTCGAAAGAGTTCCCATCAAGCTTATGGATGTCCTTTGCCTCATACAGTGCCAGAAATTCGTCCAGCGTGCCGATCTCGGGATAGCCGTGCGCGTCGAAGCGGTAGTGCATCGGCACGAGCACGCGCGGCGCGATCGCGTCCGCGACCTTTTTTGCCGTCTTCGCGTCGATCGTATAGTACCCGCCGACGGGAATCAGCAGCGCGTCGCAGCCCTTGACCGCCGCGAGCTGCTTCTCGCTCAGCTCATGGCCAAGGTCGCCGCAGTGCACGAGCGTCATCCCCTCTGCGCGCAGGATGTGGATGGTGTTCTCCCCGCGAAGCATTCCGCCCTTATCGTCGTGGAACGTCGAAACCGTCTCGACCGTGAACGGGCTCTCCGATTTATCACGCCCCGAGAGCGTCACCGCCTCCAAAAAGGCGTGGTCGCGGTGGCCGTGCGAGCACAGCACCTCGTCCGCCTCGATGTGCAGCGCAGGATACGTCTCCACATAGTAGGGGTCGAGCACGATGCGCCAGCCCGCGCTCTCGACCACAAAGCAGGAATGGCCCAGCCAGGTGATGTTCATGGTTTATTCCTCCGTTTTCGTTTCATCTGCGGAAGCGTCCGCGTTTTTCTTTTTCCTGCCGAGCTTCGGCAGCTTCTTTCCCCGGCGCAGGCGGGTGATGAGCTTCACGGCCGCAAACACGACCGCCGCGAAGATCAGAATATCCAGCCAGCTGTAGGCCAGCCACACCGCAAAGTCCTCCAGCGCCTGTCCCGTGGCGGCAAGGCCGTCCGTAAAGGCGTTGCTGAGCTTTTCGCCAAAGCTCTTGGGCGCGTCCTCCGTTCCGGAGAGACGGTAGACCTCGTTCAGTTCAAGCGTAACGGTCGCATAGTCCACGAGCGCGTCGTAGTGGCGCACCGTGCCGGAGAGACGTTCGATCTCATACTCCGTTTCAGAGATGGCGGACTCGATGGTGATGATGTCCTCCATATTCTCCGCTTTTTTGAGCAGCTCCTGCAAGCGCGCAAGCTTGATCTGCGCCGTTTCCAGACGCGACTGCGTGTCGTAATACTGCTCGCTGATATTTTCCGCCGAGTCGTCCTGCCACGTCACATGGCAGAGCGTGCCCACCTGCGCGCAGAAGTCAGCGAACTGCTCCGCTGGCACGCGCACGGTATAGCTCGCGTGGCGATAACCGCTGGAATAGTTCGAAAAGTTCTTCTGCTCGAAGTAAGCGCCGCTGCGCTCCACAAGCGCGGCAATGTCCTCCACCGCCTGCTCGTAGGAGAGCGTCTGCATCTCGATGTGCGCGCTGTAGATCATCTTGACGCCGCGCTCGGAAAGGCTCTTGTCGATACCCGAGCCTACCTGCCCATCGCCGTTCCACGCGCCCGCGCCTTCCGGTTCGTCATCTGTTGCGCTAAAGTCGTAGTCTTCTTTCGCCGATTCATAGCCGTTGTAGTCGCCCGTCATCGTATCCGGGCCAGCAGACTTCGCGCCGCAGGCGGCAAGGGACAGCGCCAGCACCAGCGCGAGCAAAAGGGTCAAACATCTTTTCATCTTCTTTCACCTCACTCTTAATTTGGGGGCTTGCGAAGGTTTAGACGTTCATTTTGCGAAAAAAGTTCCGAAATTCCTTGTTTTTCTTATTCAAGCTCATCGAGCGTCATGGAGAAGCTCTCCATGCAGTTGACCATAAAATAGTCGAGCTCAGGCATGTGCATCTCATTCAGCGCGCGGCGCGTCTGCTCCGCGGCCTTTTTAAACTCCATATTGCCCGCCTTGAGCTCTTCGACGCACTTGATGTAGGCCGAGAGCTTGTCCGCCGCTTTGACGAGCTTTTTCGTCGTCTTGTCCTCGATCTTGATGATGGGCTCATAGTCCGCGCGCAGTTCGTCCGGCAGCATGGAGAGCAGCTTGTCGCTCGCCACGGCCTCGACCTTGCGGTAGGCGTCACGGATCTCGGGGTTATAATATTTGATGGGCGTCGGCATGTCGCCGGTCAATATCTCCGTCGCGTCGTGGTAGAGCGCGGCGACCGCCACGGCGTTCGCGTCCGCGGGCAGGCCGAACACGCGCGTACGGATGAGCGCGAGCGCGTGCGCCAGCACCGCGACCATGTGGCTGTGCTCCTGAATGTTCTCCTCCTCGGTGTTGCGCATGAGCGCCCAGCGCTTGACACAGCGCATGCGGGAGATATAGGCGTAAAAATGGTTGGCCATGCGTTATTCCTCCAACTCGCCGCGAAGACCGCCGCCGTCGACCGCCGTGATCTTCACGTTTTTCACCTGATTGTGCAGGCCTTCCTGCGCGACGGATACCTCCATATAGTTCGGCGCGTGGCCCGCGCTGCCGCCCTTGCGGTCGCGCTCAAAGAGCACAGGGAAGGTCTTGCCCACGCAGCACGCAAGATACGCTTCGTGCATCGTCTTGGCGACAGCCGAGGCGCGCGCAGCGCGCTCTTCGCGCACGGGCATGTCAATCTGGCGCATCTCCGCAGCCTTCGTGCCCGGGCGGATGGAATAAGGAAAGACGTGCATGTCGGCAAAGCCGACGCGCGCGATGAAGTCAAGCGTCTGCGCGAATTCCTCCTCCGTCTCCTCGGGAAAGCCCGTGATGAGGTCCGTCGTGATGGCAGGGTCGTCAAAATACTGGCGCAGCAGGTCGCAGGATTCCATATAGCGCGCCGTATCATATTTGCGGTTCATACGCTTTAAGGTCGCGTCGCAGCCCGACTGCATCGAGAGGTGGAAATGTGGGCAGAGGTAAGGAAGCTTCGACGCCCGCTTGCAGAATTCCTCCGTGATGGTCCGCGGTTCGAGCGAGCCGAGGCGGATGCGCATGTCGCCGCCCTCGCGCGCGATGAGCTCCAAAAGGTCGATGAGTGAGGTCCCGTCCTTGAAGTCCGAGCCGTAGGACGAAATTTCGATGCCCGTGACCACGATCTCACGGTAGCCCTCCTCACGCAGCGCTTTCACCTGCTTTGCAGCTTCGTCCATCGGCAGCGAGCGCACGCGCCCGCGCGCGTAAGGAATGAGGCAGTAGGTGCAGAAGTTCACGCACCCGTCCTCAACCTTGAGCATCGCGCGTGTGCGATTCACCATACCGCCCGCGGGCAGCACCTCAAAATCGTGCCGCTCCCAGACGTCGTCGACGTCGACGATCGGCGTTTTGTCCTGCGCCGCGCGCTCCAGAAGGTCGATGAACTTCGCGCGGTCATTCGTGCCGGCGATGACGTCGAGCCCGAGCTTTTTGACGTCCTCGGGATGCGTCTGGGCGTAGCAGCCGCAGGCGGCGATGACCGCGCTCGGGTTGCGGCGCTGCGCCTGACGGAGCATCTGGCGCGACTTTTTGTCGCTCACCGCCGTGACAGAGCAGGTGTTGACGACGTAGGCGTCCGCCGTCTCCTCAAAATTCACCAGTGTATGTCCGCGGTGCAAAAGCTCCTGCTCGAGTGCCTGCGTTTCATATTGGTTCACCTTGCACCCGAGGGTGCAGATCGCAACTTTCATGTATGTTTGTATCCTTTTCCGCGATTTGGGCGGTAAAGTCCCGCTTTTTTCTGCCGTTTCCGACGCAAAGCGTCCGCCGCCCTTGCTTTTTTATTTTTATATTGTATAATCATTTGAGCATTCTGACAAGTCCAAAGAAAGGATTTTCCCGATATGATCTATCTCGATCACGCGGCCACCACCCCCGTTCCCGAAGAGGTGGCGCACGCCGTTTACGATACGCTGGTTTCTGGCTGGGGCAACCCCAGCTCGCAGTACCCCATTGGAAAGCAGGCGCGCGACGCTGTCGCCGCGGCGCGCGAGACGATTGCCGCCGCGCTCGGCTGCAAGAGTGAACAGTTCGTCTTCACCTCCTGCGGGTCGGAGAGCGACAACTGGGCCGTCCGCCTTGCCCTGCACCAGAACCGCCACGTCGGCAAGCACATCATCACGACCGCCGTGGAACACAGCGCGATTCTCGAGACCTGCAAGACCCTTGAGCAGGAGGGCTACTCCGTCACGTACTTAAAGCCCGACAAGAACGGCGACATCACCGCCTCTCAGGTCGAAAGTGCACTGCGCGACGACACCGCGCTCGTCACGATGATGCTCGTCAACAACGAGACGGGCTGCATCTTCCCCGTGGCCGAGGTCGCGCAGCTTCTGAAAGCGAAAAAGTCCCGTGCCTTGCTGCACACCGACGCGGTGCAGGCCTTTTTGAAAATTCCGTTCCGCGCCGACACGCTGGGCGCGGACCTCATCTCCGTCAGCGCGCACAAGCTCGGCGCGCCCAAGGGTATCGGCGGCCTGTATTTGGGCGAGCGCATCCGCGCGCCCAAACCGCTGATCTTTGGCGGCGGGCAGGAGAGTGGCCTGCGCTCCGGCACAGAGGCCACGGGCCAGATCGCAGGCTTTGCCAAGGCGGTCGAGCTTCGCGCCGACCATCTCGATGAAAAGCTCGCCCACGTCGCCGCCATCAAGGCCTACGCCGAGGAAAAGCTCCTCGCGCTCGACGGCGTCGTCCGCATCGGCGACGGGACCGCGCCGCACATCCTGTCGATCTCGCTCGTCGGCTACCCGTCGGCGAATGTCGTTACGGAACTTGGTGCACAGGGCATCTGCATCTCGGCAGGCTCCGCCTGCCATCGCGGGCAGCTGAGCCACGTCTACCGCGCGATGGGCCTTGACAAAAAGACCGCCGCGGGCGTGCTGCGTGTCAGCTTCGGCCCCGAGACGACGAAAGAAGAGATCGACGCACTCGTCTCCGCGCTCAAGGCGCACCGCGACACGCGCTTCCCCATGCTGTAATTCCAACATTCGAGGTTTTTATGTTCTCCTATCTTCACCAGCCCAAGGGCTTTTACAAGCATCTTTTTCTGCTGGCACTGCCGGTCATCGTGCAGAATTTGATCACCACGTCGCTCGGCTTTCTCGATACGTTCATGGTGGGACTTCTCGGCAGCGATCAGATGTCCGCCGTCACGGTGGCGAACGTGCCAGTCTTCATCATCCAGCTCGTCGTCTTCGGCCTGCAAAGCGGCTCAAGCGTGCTCATCAGCCAATACTGGGGCCGCGGCGACCGCGAGAGCATCAACCGCGTCATGGGCATCGGCTTTATGATCGCGGGCGGCGTGAGCGTGCTGTTTGCCGCCATTCTGTGCGCGTTTCCCGCGCAGGTGCTCTACCTCATCACCGACAATCTGACACTCGTGGAGCTGGCCGAGAAGTCCCACCGCATCGTCGGCTTCTCCTACATTTTCAACTCGCTTTCCTCCATCTACATCGGCATGCAGCGCAGCATCGAAAATCCGCGCTTCGGCATGATCGTCTTCGCGATCTCGATGCTCTGCAACACGCTCGGCAACTATGTGCTGATCTTCGGCAAGCTCGGTCTGCCCGCGCTCGGCATCACGGGTGCGGCGGTAGCGACGCTTCTGTCCCGCGTGGTGGAGTTCGTCGTCGCGTTCTCCTACGCGTTCCGCTGCCGCACGATGCCGCTCATGAAGCACGCCATCCTCCGCCCCGGCATGGACATGCTGCGTAAATTCCTGCGCTACAGCGCGCCGGTGCTCATCAATGAGACGCTCTGGGGCACGGGCTTTTCGATGATCACGGTCATCATGGGCCACATGGCAAATAGCAGCGATCTCATCGCCGCCTACACGCTCGCGGGCAATATCGACAAACTGATGACCTCCGGCGTGTTCGGCATCGCGGCGGCGGTGTCCGTCATCGTCGGCAAGGAGATCGGCACGGGCAACTTAAAGGGCGTTTACAACATCGGCCGCGCGCTGTGCTTCACGGCGTTCGCGTTCGGCATTGTGCTCGGCCTCGCCGAATACACGATGTTCGTGACGCTGATGCGCCCGTTCGTCATGCCGCTCTTCTCGCTCTCGGCGGTCGCCGAGCGGCTTTGCAGTGTGATGCTCATGTGCTATGCCTGCGCCATCCCGCTGCACAGCTTTTCAACCACGATGGTCGTCGGCGTGCTGCGCGGCGGCGGCGATGTGAATGCCTCGCTTGTGATCGACAATTTTCCCCTCTGGTGCGGCACGCTGCCGATGATGTGTCTGCTCGGCCTTGTGCTCAAGGTGCCGAACGAGGTCTTCTGCCTCTGCCTGATGATCGAATATATCATCAAATCCCCCCTCGGCCTTTACCGCCTGCACTCCGGCAAGTGGATCCACGACATCACCCGCATCGACGAATAACAAAAAAGCGGAAGGGCGCTGCCCTTCCGCTTTTCCATTCTCATTGTCAAGTTTTTACCGCGCGCTCCCGCCGCATTTCTCTCAGCACCGGCACGCTGACACACAGCGACGCCGCCACAAAGAACGCGATGCCGACCATGCGGTTCACGCTGATATGCTCGTGGTACACGACAACCGCCAGCGCCGTTGCCAGAATGGGCTTGACGAGATAAACGAACGACGCCTCCGTCGCAGAGGTGTACTCCGTGATCTTCGCCGTGAGCAGAAAACCGATGGCCGCGCAGCCGATGCCGACATGGCACAAAAGCAGCGTCGTTTTGAGCGTAAAGCCCGTGAAAAACGGAATACCCGCGAATATCTCCAGCCCCAGGCCGCTATAAAGCGCACCGACCGCCGGAATCTCACCGAGCAGCAGCAGGAAAAGAAGCTCCAGACCGCCGATGAGCATGTTGAAAGTCGTGATCACGAGCGCGCCGAGCCGCGGCAGACGTAGCTTGCAGAGCGTACCGTAAGTGGCAAACAGCAGCGTGGCGGTGATGATCTCCAAAAAGCCGCGCAGGCTGATCTCAAGGTGCGCGGGATTGAGGATGAAGAGAATGCCGACAAGTTCCACGCCGATGGCCAGCAGATGGTTCTTTTTCAGCGGCTCATGCAGGATGAAGTGCGCCAGCGCCACCGCGAACACAGGATTGCCCGAGTAGATAATCGATGTAGCTGAGGCGTCCATGTGCAGCACCGCCATCTGCAAAAGCGACATGTGCAGCAGAACGGTCAAAAAGCCCATCAGCGCAAAATAACCGTAGTCCGAGCGCGTGAGGCGGATGTTCCGCTTTTTCAGGTCCTTCAGGGCAAACGGCAGCAGAGCGACCGCGCCGATGAGCACGCGCTCGACCGTCACCTGCATGGGCGCAAACGTGTCGCCCAGTCCCTTGAGCACAACCTCCGTCGTGGAATAGAGCATCGCGGCAAGCAGGATATAGAGATATCCCCGTTTCCGATCAGTCGTCATCTTCTTCCTCCTGTGCCTCGCCTTTGGCGAAGCAGCATCATTGTATGCCCCGCTGTGTTAAAATGCAATCCCAATCCGCTTTATTCGGACGAAAAATGCCGTCCCGAATCGGGGCGGCATTTTGATTGCGGAACAGAAAATTACTTGGCAGTCTGCGCGGCCTTCTTGTTCTCCCACTTGGTGACGCACAGCGCACAGGAGATATCGCCCGTGATGTTCAGGCAGGTACGGCCCATGTCGAAGAGGCGGTCGATGCCGTAGATCAGCATGATCATATCGACGGGGATGTTCATCGCCTCGAGCACCATGGCAAGCATGATCATGCCCGCGCCCGGCGTACCGGCCGTGCCGATGGAGGCAAGCGTCGCGGTGACGACGATCGTGACCATCTGGCCGACGGTCAGCGTCATGCCGCAGCAAGCGGCGAGGAAGATGGTCGCGACGCACTGATAGATGGCCGTACCGTCCATGTTGATCGTCGCGCCGAGGGGGATAACAAAGGAGGAAACGTCGCTCTCCGCGCCCAGCTCATCCGCGCACTCCTTGCTCAGGGGGATCGTCGCGGCGGAAGAGGTGGAGGTGAAGGCGAAAATCATCGCGGGCGCGGCACCCTTGAAGAACTTGAGCGGGCTGACGCCGGCAAAGGCGCTGGCAGAGACAGAGTAGCAGATGATGGCGTGCACGATGTAGCCGACATAGGCGCACAGCAGCACGAGCGCGAGGTGGCCGAGGATCTCGGGGCCCTGATTGGCAACGACCCAGGTCATCATCGTGAAAACGCCGATGGGGCTGAGGGCAATGATGAAGGCCATCACGCGGTCAATGACGCTATAGAGGGAGCTGACAAGGTCCTGCGCGAGCTTGCCCTTTTCACCAGCAGCAAGGATGCCGCCGCCGAACATCAGCGCGATCACGATAACCTGCAGCATGTTCGCGTCGGTAAAGGACTTCCACATGTTGCTCGGGAAGATAGCGACCAGCGTATCCATGAAATTCGCGCTCGTCGCGCCGTCCCAGGTCTGACCGTCCGTCAGGGCAAGGTCCGTCGGGAAGAGGCCGGCGTTCAGGAAGATGTTGGCAAACACCAGGCCGATGACGCAGGCCGCGGCCGTGGTGACGAGGAAGTAGGCGACCGTCTTCCAGCCGACGGAGCCGACCTTCTTCATGTCGCCCATGGAGATGATGCCGTCGATCATCGACAGCAGCACGACGGGCACGACGATGAACTTGAGGAGGTTAACGAAGATGGTACCAAAGGGTTTGAAATAGTTCGTCGTAATCTCGGGCTTACCGATAAAGTAGAAGATAAGACCGACCACGATGCCCAGGATCAGTGCAAGAACGATCTGCACCGGCAGGCTCATTTTTTTCTTTTCCATACAACAC
>ERZ809407.1250-NODE-1250-length-23553-cov-7.443782_pt1 | contig 23553 bp, 35 predicted proteins | sample MGYA00520792_ERZ809407 | MGnify/ENA primary metagenome ERZ809407 (study PRJEB31576, sample SAMEA3212665) | Homo sapiens | biome: human-gut; feature: human gut; material: fecal | place: Sweden | collected 2012 ...
TGATGCTGAAGTTATTTATAACACACTTGCATGTGCTTATTATTATGGATGGGAGTGATAAGTTATGGATAAGGATATGAAAAAAGATGTAGAAAGACTTGGTCAGGCATCAAGACTTGTTAATGAGAAACAGATGCATGGAGATAATATCGCAGGTATTATTGAAATCAATGAGAGAACAGAAGATACGAATGAATTTATTACCAAACTTACAAAGAAACTCAAGGTTTGGAAGGGAGTTCTTATATCAGGTATTGCAGTTTTTATTTTGATTCTTCTGTACATGTTACTAACAGGGGTAGTACATAAAAAGCCTGCTTTGATAACTCCAGATTATAAGGAGATAGATCCAAACATTCCTACAGAAGTTACTGAGACAGTTGAACCAAAAGAAGAAATAATTTATTGGTATTATACGAATGAAATACCTGATATTGATGTATCAAAAATAGAAACTTCTACAGTGCATGAAGTCTTTAATCAGGGATATGACATTCAGTATCTTGATTTCCTTACACACAGAGCTGATAATGAAATGCAACAAACAGGGGTAGAGGGTTATCTCCCTTTAAATTTAAGTGCTATTCCAAACGATAAAGTTTATATGTTAGACAGTTTGAGACAGCAATATGAGTCAACTCAGAGAGTATATAAAAAGATTGATGATGCTTTAACTTATACTCCAGTTACTGGTACAGGAGATACTTTCTTTAATGGTGCAATGAATGCATATTCAGATACTTATGGTGTCGAAAATATACAGTTTGAGTTTTATAACGAAGCTACTTTGCAGGAGTATCCATCTACTGTAACATCATACTCTGAATCAGGTTTAAATATTATAGTCTATGATGATATCGATGATTCTGAAATTCAATCAGGGGTAGAAGCAGTTCTTAACTCATATAACAATAAAGAAAAATTTTATCTTGGTAATACAGATATATTTGATAAAGCAGTTGAGCAATTCAGTTATTTAGGTGACAAAGTAAATATTTCTTATATTTCAAGAGATATTAAGTCAACCAATAATGAAGTTCCAGCAGATACAAAGGTTAAGAAAATTTACGCAGTTAAAATTCAGGATAGCATTTGGGGACTAAGAGTATTAGCTAAGACAAATCACTGGTATTAAGTTTTTAGAAAAGTTTCAAGACTGAAAAATGAGGATACTTTTAAATATGCTATTTGTTTTAACAAATACAAAAGAAACGTGTCAAAACTTCAAGGTTGTTTGCCTGACCTAGTCTTGTAGGTATTGAAAAAAGTAATTTGAATTTTTGATTAGATAAATGTGAAAGGTAGGTAATAATTATGCTAGTTAGTACGGAGTATATGTCTAGTTCAGAAGTGAGAAATTATTTAAATGTTTCTCAGAGCGTTTTGAATGGTCTGATGAGGGATGGTAAGTTGAAACCACGAAGGATTCTCCCAACTAATCATAAAAGATTATACGCAAGGGAAGATGTAGAAGCTTTTGAAAAGTCTATAACAAAGTGTTGATTTATAAGTCCTATGCAGTAATGTGTAGGACTTATATTTTTGCTTGTTTCAGGGGTAGTTATAAGACACTTGTGTAGACTGATAGTTATGTGTTTGAATATCTCAAGTTCTCAATTTGCCAAGTTGAAATAGCATCTTTATTAGTTTATTTTCTATACACCCAATCTTCAAATAAACTCTCATGACAGCAGGAATTATATTTTTCTTGCTAAGTAGCTAAGTTTTTATTTTTTGAAAGGTGGTATTTAATTATGGCATTTAATCAGTTGTTTAACCAGTTAGTACAGTTTGAGGATATGAATGATATCCAGCGTATTCAGGCTATTGAGGGTATCTTGATGGCTCATGGAGCAAAGAGAATTGAGAAAACTTCTCGTGGAAAGAAAAATCTTTCTAATATTTTTTATTTAAGACAGGGTGTTCCTTATGTGTTTGTAGTAATTATCAATCGAGATAAAGGTTATTATACTTGGACATTGATTGACTATTCTACATATCAGGAATTAGTTGTTAAGCAGAACCAAATTTTCAGAGCAGAGCAATGTCATCATATTAAAAAATGGTCAATTCAGTATGGTGCAGCTAATGTAAGGGTACATAATTTTGTGCTACCTGATGCTAAAGCTGTAGACCATCAGTCGGGAAATAAGTCAGTTAACATCAGAGAATTATTAAGACCTTGTAGTCCACAGGAGAACATGAAAAACGTATTGAGGTACTGTAACGTAGATAAGAGAAATAACTCATTTTACATGAAAGACCCTAATACCACAGCAGAGGATAGGGTTCGTTTAGCTCAGCTAGGCTTCACAATCAAGCATTTATCTAAAGGTGACTATATCTATAGCCCAAGCTATAACACTTTAGGAGAATGTTACACAATGATTAATAAGTTTGAGCAACATTTCTTCGGAGCTTTTGCTTTTAATCCATTAATGAATTTTGAATATACATGGCATGCTTTAGTTCTTCAGAAGATGTTGGGTTGTATGTCAGACCTTGAGCTTATGGAGTACAACAGAAGTTACTGGATTAGACGTAGACCAGAAGACGCAGAATATTACATGCTTTAATCAGAGGTAGTAGTTATTAAAACCTGCTGTAGTAAGTTTTGTTATTTCTATCTACAGCAGGGGTAGCTATTAAGGAGGTGTATTTTATTGGCAATACAGGAAATTAAAGAATATAGACAAAAAGATGGAACAGATATTTTAAAAGTCATTATGAAACCTACTCAATTTATCTCAAATTGGAATTATTTCTATTGTAATACTAAAGATATCGACTTAGTTGAGAAGTATAATTGGTGTATTGAATGTAGTAGAGGTAAGCTTTTTCGTGTATCTTATCGTACTAATGGTAGCTATAGGAGACATTTATTGCTACATAGAGAGTTAGCTTATAAATATTTAGGTTATTACCCTGATTGTATAGACCATATAAATTTATTAGAAATTGATAATATAGATGCTAATTTAAATATAGTTACTCGTCAGCAAAATAGGTGTAATACACCATCTAAAAATTATGATTTAAATACTAGAGATAAAACTTTTCGAGTGAGGGTTACATTATACGGTAAGCGTATATCTCTTTATAGTTATATCCGTACAGAGGTAGAAGCTTCTAAGTTAGCACATTTAGCTGAAACAGACTATCTCAGGGGTATTCTTAAAGATGATTATTACATGTATGATTTTCTTCAGGATAGACGTAATGATTTAGATATTCTCGACTTAGAGAGGACAGGTATTATAAGTGCTGAAGAAGCCACCTACAGACATGTAATTAGATATGCTAAAGACAACGCATGGTATTACTACAGATATAATTTAGAACAGTATTTCAAAGATAACCATATACCTATTCCAGACTTCACAACAGATGAACGAGGGTTTATGAGACATCCTATAACTAATCAGTTATTATGTCCATTTTAGTATTGTAGTTATTAAGGAGGCGATAAAATGTCAGATATTAAGCAGTTAATTGAAAATACAGATGTAGCTACTCGCCAAGTCCTTTGGTTTTACGAATTATGTAAATTAGGGGTAGTCAAATTCTCTCTTAAAAATGAGGAGCATATAAAGATACTTACTGATATTATCAACAAAGTAAATGATTATGATGCAGAGAAGTATAAAGATGAGCCAGAGCTTATTCAGACAGAGATGGCATCTAGACATCAGTTACTTTATCTCATTTCACTACAACTTTTGAAATATGTGGAAACATAATATTCATAGATAGGAGTGTACTTCAAGAAGTGTGTAAGTTAATGGTAATCGATGAGGATGGTAACCAAGTAGAGTCTAAAAACTGTGAGGTAAAAAGTTATTCATTAAGCGTACATGAGAAGAATAAGCTAACTTTAAAAATTACACAGGGTAATGGAAAAATACAGAGTGTTTCAGGGGTAGTTAGTGCCTTTGGCGATGCTACTTGTAGTGTTTTTAAAGTTGATAGCTATTCATTTGTAATATGCGATTAATCTGAGTATGTATCAGAGCTATAGTATTTTCTTTGTTCTCATTTTTACATATATTTTGAGGAAAGCTGTGCAGTGTGCATGGCTTTTCTCTTTGTTTGGGTATTTTTCAAGTTATTAAACTTATTTCAGGTTTATAACAAAAAACTCAATCTCCGAATAATCTTTGGTGATGATAAGAAAACTGCTTAAAAGTATATAAAAGAGAGGATGATGTGGTAATGAAAGAAAGCAAAGATACTAATGAGGTAGTCCTTAACGATACCGAGAAAAGACTAAACAATCTTGAGAAACAAGATAAACAGTCAGAGAAGCAAAAGAAAAAACTCAAAAGAAAAGTAAGAATTAGAAATTGTACTATAGTTGCTTTGCTAGTGATTATCATAATTCTTCTTTTGAAGAGTTGTGGTGCTAATAATCCTATTATTAATCGTATACCTATTCTTGAAGATAGTGATTTAGTCAAACAAACAACTGAGTCAACAGAAATTCCAAGAATAGATATTCCAGTAATCACAGATTGCACTGTAAGTGCTGACCAGCCTTATATAAACTTCTATAATCCAGATACAAATGCTGATAAGTACTATTTACAGTATGAAGTTTATGATGAAAACAATCAGATAGTATATCAAAGTAAAATGGTAGAAGCAGGAAAACATTTTAGTGCAAATATTTATGAAGCTTATTCAGGGGTAGCAGGAAGTTACAACGTAAATGTAAAAGTTAGAACTTTTAAAGTAGGTTCTCTTACAGAAGTTAATGGCATCAATAACGATGTAGTTATTACAGTAAAATAAATAAGGAGGTTTTTTTATGAAAAAGAAACAGTTTTTAGCCAGTATGATGGCAGTAATGATGTTAGCAGGTTCAGCAATGCCTGTATATGCTGATGGTCTTTCAGAAGAAGGAGATACAGGTTCAGCACAGACCAATGTATCATTTACCACTACATCATCTCAATTAGGAGGGGTAGTTGTAAGTGTTCCAGAAACTTTAGTCCTTAATTATGATGATAGCACTCAGAAGTTTAGTTCTAGCGATTCAGTTTATGCTTATGGACAGTTAGGTAGCAAATTACAGTTAGAGATTTCTTCTCCAGCAACTGTAAAATATACCAATCAGGATGTAGCAGGAGCTTCTCAGTTGACAGGTACTGTTGAATTTGTTGACAATACTTATACAGGTTATTGGTCTAGCGAACAGCTTTATGCAGGGGTAGCGAATGACCATAGTGCTTCAAAGAAAGAAACTTTAAAGTGTACAGTTAATGAAACAAATGGTATTCAGGTAGGTACATACAAGGGTGAGGTAAATTTTACTATTAAAGTTTCTAAGGATATGAGTAAAATTGCCTATTACGACACAGGTTCAGGGGTATCCATTAAAGGCACTAATTATGCTTGGAACACAGGTATGTTTAAACTATCTACTAATGATGTTTACATGTATGATAATGATACTACAACAAACTGGTTAGCTGATTCAGCAAATACAACATTAGTTGTCCCTAATTCTAAAGCATTAGGTTCTAATCATGAGTTTATACCAAAGAATGTAGGAAATATACTTGGTACAAAGACAAACTACGTAGATACAGTTATTTTCCCAGCAGCTATGGCAAATACATCAGCAGGTTTAACTGGCGAGTGTGGCTTTAATTCAGTTGATAATGGAAATACAAAGATTACAACAATCTATATGCCAGCAGTTAAAAGTATTATGCCTTTTACAATTCGTAAACTTCCTAATTTAGCTGATGTTTATTATGGAGGTTCAGCTACTGAGTTTGAAAATGCTATCTTGTCTAGCCGTTACAATGGTAAAGATGGTAGATATAATAATGATTCACTTTGGAATGCTACAATCCATGTATTAGATGAAAGTGATAATTGGATTGAATTTGATAAGAATGCATTCTTTGTAGACCATCCAACAGCTTAATAAATTTTCCTTTTCAGGGGTAGTTCTCTCAAAGAGTCATCCAGTTGGGTGGCTCTTTTTTAGTGCAGTAATAAATAGTCAAGAAACTTTAAGAAATTTCCAAGACAATCTTTACAGAAAATAAGGCAAGAGCTAACATAACACACTACAAACTTATGAAAAGAGGTGAGGTTTATGTTGATTAGCACTATTGCTGAAAAGCATCCCAATTCTTTTGTGCTGTTGCTCCCTAAAGCTAGAGATGAGCAAAATCGTGTGAGGGATTGGGAGGTTTTAAACACATCAAGGCATTATGATGAAATCCTAAAGGTAGCAAAATATTATCGTGCTGAAGGGATGAATAATGCAGTCATATGCAGCACTTGTGATGAGCTTGTTGTTCCACCAAATGAAAGTGCAAAGTTTATCAGAGTGTATTATTCAATGCTGACTATTGCAGGGGTAGTTGTCCACTTAGGGGTGATGCAGAATGGCTCTAATTGATGCTTCACGTAATCATTTCTTTGAGCTTGCCAAGGAAAGGTGGCAGGCTCAGGGTTTTGATTCTGACATAACAGATATTATTGAAAAGTATAGGAAAGTTGAGCATGATAGGTTTGTTAGAGACAGAGTCAATGTTCTAGTGACATTTTTGATTAATCTTTATGATTATGACCACGAAGCCTTACAGTTGGATATTACAAAGCTTATTGTTCTTAGTCCTAGTAGCGAGTTCCCAGCTAAGGATAAAAGAAAGTTATTACAAATCCTTTGGTCTACTATTCAAATGCTATATGCCGATGATTGGTCTGAAGTATTGAATGAAGTCAATCGACTGGGTGAGTGGGCGAGGGCAAATCCAGAGGAATTTCCAGTAAAATAAATCTTTCAGGGGTAGTTTTTAAAAAATGTATTGACTTTTGTTTTAAAAAGAGTGAGTAATACTAGCAACAAAAAATTACATATGCGAAAGGAGCAATTTACTATGATAAAAATTTTAACACCGACAGGTTCACTTATTGAGGTTGCAAAGGTTGAGCCAATTGTTGAAAAGAGGGTACAGTTTAATGGTTCTGAGGTCAGACTTTGTCAGATAGCTAAGGATTCAAAGCAGAATATCACAGGCTTGTATATTACATCAGATGTGGATGATTCAGTATTCTGTGAGTCTACTAATATCTTAGTAGCCAATTTAAAGCCAAGTCTTGCAGAGGAAATCTTACAGAAGTTACTTTCAGATGGTTACTACGATTTCAGTGCATTAGACTATCAGGCTGAGCCAGCAGGAATTAAGGATTATGTATATGATACAGGTGCTAGTAAGCCTTATCATCTTGAGGGTTTGTTACTTAATGCATGTAGTCCAGCAAGGTCTTTTGATTTTCCAGTAAGAGGAGTGACTAGCAATGAATCAGGGGTAGCTGATGACCTTGATGATATTAAGGATATGTCAGATGAGGAACTTCGACAGGCTATCTATGAACTGGAGGATACTACTATGCTCCGCTTAGGTCAGATGAGCCGAGAGGAGCTGGAAAAAGAATACGATGGAATTGAGGTGGATATGGATGAATAGGTCAAGTTTGCCAGTATCTGTAAACACAATGAAGAAATGGTATGAGTCTGATGACAAGGTGCTTCAATGCACCTTGCCATTTCAGAGACATAGTGGTATGTGGAGTCCTATCCTAAAGTCAAATCTTATCTGGAGTATGCTTGCAGATTCCTATATTCCACCTATTGTCCTGCTTAAGGATAAGAGAGGTCAGGATTCTAAGGGCAAGGATATCTTTGGTTATCAAGTTGCAGAAGGACAGCAAAGACTTATCACAACCTTGTTTCCATTCATAAATGATGAGTGGACATTGCATGGTTCAGTTGAGCCAGTAGAAGTTGATGGTTTTACATATGATATTGCCGGTAAGAAGTATTCAGAGCTTGAAGAGGAGCTTCAGGATATTATCAAGAATTACAGATTTACAGTACAGGCTATTGAGAATTATACGATGGAAGAAGCTGAAAAGCTGTACTTCAATATTAATTCAGGGGTAGCCCTCTCAGCCATGCAGAAAGGTAAAGCGAAGTTAGGTACAGAACTTATTGAGTTTCTTAATACTTTGTTAGCAGGTAGTTTCTTCACACAAGGTATCAATATTACAGAAAAGCAGGCTCTCAAAGAAGATGATTTGCTTATGCTGATGCAGGGCATGGCATTACTTGATATGAAGAATACTGGTAGAGATTTTAAGACTATATCTGCATCTGCAATGTTAGACTATGCAGAATCTATCAGGGGTAGTTATTCAGAGGATGCCCAGCAGACACTGATGGAAATTGTTGATTACTTAGATAAGGCTTTTCCTGCAAAGAATAAGTTTCTTCGTAAAAACAATACTCCTATAGTTATAGTTATGGCTTCAACAGCTTTGAAACAGAACATAGAAGCAGAAGCTTTTCGAGCATTTATAAATAATTTTGCCAATGCTTTGTATCCTGCTTATGAAGAAGCATCAGGTAGTGGTAATGTGAAAATTACAAATGTTAAACAACGACTCAGAGTTATGTTCATAGCTATGTGTGATTACTTCCGATGGAATGTTAATGATATAGATAAGCCTTTTGAAAGTGAAGAAGCATGGTCTTTGGATGAAGAGGACTCTGAAAACTCTGAGGTTGCTGATGATACAGTAAGTGCTGATGAGGACTCGCCAGTTATGAATGATTCTATGAAAGAAGTTGTTAACATAGAGAGTGAAGATACTGAGGAGGTTGCAGATGAAGCAGGAGAAAATTCAGGCATATTTGCTGAAAGTGAATAAGCTATCAGGGGTAGTTTACAAAGGCTATCTTGCTGAAGTTGATAACACCTTAGAGGTTGAACAGAGATATGTAAATTATGATGAGCCACATGGTTTGATTACTGTAGTTAGTATCAATAATAACATTGATATTATTGCAAACGATGAGGGTAAGCTTATGAACTATCCCATCAATAGGATTATTGTAGATGATACAGGTAAGCCTTGGGATATCTTAGTAGGAAATCTAATGTGTGTAAGGCATAACGATGAAGGCGAATTCACTTCGATATTACCAGAAGATATACCAATTATAGAAAAGCATCTGATTCCATTAAATCCATTATGTTTACAAGAGTACAAGGAGAGGTAGTCATGAGTCATCCTATTAATAAGAAAGCAGTTTACTCTGCAAGATATCCTAAAGGGACTATCATAGAGCTTACAGAGCCTATTAATGATAAGTATAGTCCAAAACCTGTAGGCAGCAGATTTAAAGTGGATTATATAGACGATGCTCTGCAACTACATGGGGTATGGCTACCACCGCAGTCTGGTAGTATAGCAGTTATCATAGAAAAGGATAAGTTTAAGATAGTGTCATAAAAATAAGCGACTGTTATATCCATTGATTTTGGAAACAGTCGCTTATTGCTTGAAGAATTCATTGTAATCACACTTGAAAATTTTGGTAAGTGCAATCAACATATCTACAGTTGGATTATTATATCCATTCTCCACTTTACTGAATATGCCTGTTGTGACATTGACATTTTTACATTGGAGCTTGGCAATAACTTCAGTAGCTTTCATATTACGCTCTTTGCGTAGTCTTTTTATGTTAGTGCCGATTAGTGGATTCAAGTGTTGATTTACTCGTTCAGCCATTTTGGTTCACCTCTTTGATGAAATATTATCCAAAATGGAAGAAAATAGTATCCAAAATAGAAGTTTTATGATATAATTTCAAAGATGTTTTCATCATAACAAAAATATAAAGAGAGGGATTATTATATGAGGAAGAAAATTTTATGTGTAGCCATGACAGTGATTATGGTAGTAGGAACATTAGTAGGTTGTGGTTCATCAAGTGGGGGTACAAGTAAGAAAGTAGAATCAACAATTCTTACAGAAATAACTCCAGGTGTATCTACAAAGGATGATGCTATTTCATTTCTGAATAGTCACAATATGACTTATAAGATTGATTATGATACTTTTTTACACGGGACTAATACAGATATTATTTTAGGACATGAGTACGGACTTGCTGAAGCCTATATTGATGGATATAATGAGGTCAGGGACTTAGGTTTAGGAAAGGACATATTAGATTACTATAAGCTTAAAATAGCATTTAAAGATGTTGAGGATTACAAGAAAGGTGTAGAAGAAATTGAAAAGTATGTAACCAAATTAAGTACTGGTGTTACTTATACTGATACAAAGCGCGGTGTATCAAGTCAGTATTATTTAATTGATGATAAAGATTACCCATTAGTAATATCTATTACGCCAAATACTTACGAGGAAATGGAAGATGGTTATTATAATACAATGTTATTTGTAGTATATTGGATACCTGAAGATGCTTCAGAGTATGATTGGAAAGACGCAAAGGGAAATTCTTACACTCTCAAGTGCAGTGCAAATAATACCAGTTCAACAGAAAAATAGAAGTATCTCTTAAATATCAGACCAGTAAGTTCGATTGGATTTACTGGTCTTTTCTTATGTCTGCATATCTAACAGTATCAGGGGTACTTTTTATCGGTTTCTGGCTTGCATTTTCGCTCCACACAGCCTTTTAAATTAATCCAGCTTGTAACTGTGCCACCTGCTATGAAAATGCTCTTAAAACGCCATACGCATCGTTACGCCATTTCTTATCTTTTTACGACCTCTAAAACCTATAATTCTCTATCTATAAGGTTATAGTTTCAATCAAAAAATAAATATAATTTCAAAATTATAAGTTAAATAGCCTTTTCCAAAGTTCTCATCTCAGGTAAGAGGTTCTTTTGAAATTTGAGCCTTTGATGAGGTCTAATTTCATCTTTAACTTATAAAGGGACTGCATCCACGATCAGTTGCCAGTGTCTTATAGGTTTAAAATTATGTATAATTTGCTTTGTAATTTTGTGGAGTATATTTTATTAAGTTTTTTCACTGAAATTTTAAGGTGTTATTTGTGCTGTTTATTTTTTCAGGGTAGATGTATTTCATCTTATTAGGGGGAGCTTTAGATGTTTTCCTGTATTAAGAAATGTTCACGAGCAAAACCCAGTTAGCAAGTGAACAAAACTAAGGTAGGATAGGTAACTAAGAAATGTTCACGAGCAAAACCCAGTTAGCAAATGAACAAAATCAAGTTAGCCTATTACTAAACTTTTTAGGGGTAGCAAAGAAGCTTTTCTTATTTTGTAGTAATATGTAAATTAAACATATTAAAAGTAGGTTGTAAGTGATGATTTTGAAGGGCATGTGCATTTCGAGAGTTTATATGTGAACATACCTAAGTCACCTTTTCCGCCTAATTTCTAATAATATTTCAAGCAAACAGGGGTAGTTTCATATGAAGCCACCTCTTTTTTTATGTAAGTTTCTATGATATAATAAATTCTGTATATATTAGGATAAAGGAGTTTTTAAACTATGACAGATAGAGAGCAGAAAGCAGCAGTGAAGGCATTTGCTGAAGAGTGAAAAGATAAAGGTTACGAGAAAGGTCAAAGTCAGCCTTTTTGGTTAAGTTTATTAAGAGATGTATTAGGAATATAAAAATGAGTCTGCTTGTGTAGCAGCATTGATGAAATTATATAAAGAAAGGACTCAGGGGTAGTTAATATGTTTACAATAGATGATTTTAATATAGAGTTTAATGATTCCTATGAATTTACTTCACTTACTTTTGATGAGTTGGATTTTGATAACATGTATAGTTTAGAATTGTTTGGTAAAGATGAATTTAGCCATATTATATATTTATATTATACGAAGTATGATAATACTATAACGTTTAATTTAATTTATACAGGTAATTGTGAATTCAGCCCATCTTACAGCATAGAGTTAAATGAAAACAGTGATGTAAAAGCATCTATTTTGAATGCTTTGAATACTGCAGCAGAGTATTATGACCAAGATTTAGCTAATTTTTTCCTGTCAGACAAATACAGGGGTAGTGAATTAGGTGCATATATTTACAATAGGTATGATATAACAAATGAAGATATATCACATATAGCAGATATAATAAGAAGAGGTTGCCTAGATTTCAAACTTGACCCTAAATTTGATTTACATTTTACAAAATATAGGGTAAAGAAGCCAGATGAAGTAGTACCTATTGATTTAGATGCTTTTCTATACGACCATATTTTAAAAGTAGACTATTAAATATAAGAGACATTGCTCTTGCAGGAGTGATGTCTTTTTTTATTTCTTTCAGATAAATGATATTTAGTGTAGTTCTCATCATTCTAATTCTTTCAGGGTAGTTTCTCTCACAGAAGCTACTCTTTTTCAGTTATTCAAGTTATTTCAGTTTATTATTAAATTTCCAAATCTCAAATTATTCTCTGGTGACGGCAGGAATTGTGTCAAAAATTTATTTCAGGAGAGGAAGTGTTTTGTATGGTAGGTTTCTTAAAAGGAAAGGAAGTTGAAATCTCTGAAACAATGACTGCAAAAGAGGTGGCAGCATTATTTGGAAAATCAATAACCACAATTTACAGTTGGAGAGATAAAAAGCTCATTCACCCAATATATTCTTGTCCAACCAATCGAGGGGCAAAATATTCAAAGGAAGAGATTTTAAAGCTTTATAATTCAGGTTTTCATAGAGCATAGGAGGCGATTTTAAATGTTAGCAGTTTTAGGAGTTATATTTTTAATTTTGATATTTGGAGTTTTATTTTTCACAATTGGTATTAGGATTATTCAGGCGATAGGCGGGATTGTAGGGGCTATTTTAGGTCTTTGTTCCTTGATTGGTCTTATAATATTGATTTGTTGTATATTGTAAGCGTAAGAAGGTGATGTGTGATGGTAACTGAAAAAAGAAAAAATGAAAGAATTTTAGTTGATGAAGATTGCATTATCTTTATCAGGGGTAGTTTCATTAAAGCTCAGCTTCATGATATATCAGGAGCTGGTGTTTCTTTCTTTGTAGACAATCAGCATCCATTTCAAGAGGCAAAGCAATATGAGGAAGTTTTAGCATTTCAAAGTGAAAGCTATTCAGGGTGTTGTGAGGTAGTTCGAGTGGATACATTCAATACACTTGGAAAAGCACTTATAGGTTGTAAAAGAAGATAGTTAAAAATAATGAAATATTTTCAGGGGTAGCTATTTTCAAGTTATTAAAGTTATTAAAGTTTTAACTCTCAAAACAAAATCTCAAATTAAACTTTGCAGAGCGGAGGAAATCTGCTCTGCAGTAATTCAGGAAAGGAGCTAAAACCTAGTTAAGTTTTCTAGTTAACATTTATATTATTATTTTTATTTAAGGAGGTGTGTCTTATGAATAAGACAGTTAAGAAAGTGTTCATGTTAATTGCATTATTAGTTGCCATTTTTCTCGCTTGGCAAATTTTTTTCAACAAGAATGGTATTCTTCGTACCGCATATAACGCATTAGCAAATGGAATTAATGGTCAGTTTGCTAAGGTGGCTGGTGAAGGTAATAAATTATTACCTCTTTGGGATGATTCTAACGCTGATAAGAATGCGAATGGGGAAGGGTTCAATATTGATACAACATCAAGGTAATTTAATATTTTTCTAGTTATTCAGGGGTAGCCATCTAGTTTTTGAGCTACCTCTTTTCTATAGAAGGGAGATTGATAGTAAATGAAATTTTGGAAAATAGCTTATGGTATTTCATTCTTTTTAATATTGATAGGGGTAGTTAAATTTCTTATTCCTAAGTCATATGATTGTGAGCAAGTAGATAAATACATATATGCACAAGGCGATATCTCTGATAAAGAGATAGCTAGAGCAGAAAATTATGTTGAAGCATTACCTAACGAGTTACTAAGTTATTTTGCTGATAAGGGTTGGAAAGTAATAATAACTGATGATATTGATGGAGCTGTAATTGGTAGAACGATACCATCAGATAAAGTAGTTCTAATCAAACAGGGGTATGTATTACAGGCTTTATGGCACGAGTTTGGACATATGTATCTGATGAACCATCCATATGGTAATGATTTCGATGATTTATATAAAGAGGAAGGTAAAGCATTGATAACAGCTTTTTATGGAGAAGATGATGTGAAGTATTGTTTAGAAGATGAGACAGAGTATTTTTGTCAAGCTTTTCAGACAGTTAGGTTTGTAAATGAGCAGGTTACAGGGGTAGCTCCTAAGACCTATGCTTACTTTGCAGACATCTTTAATAGATTATATAATCAGGAGGAAAAATAGTGGAGTTGAAATACATTAATAAAGACAATATAGATATTTATATAGATGGTATTTTTAAGCATAGAGTTACCAGTAAGCAAATAATGAAGATGCTAATATTATGCGAGGAGCTGATAGATATATGATTCAGGTAACAAAAGTAGGCGATATGCTTGTAGTTAATGAAAATGGTAAATATTCAGGGGTAGTCAATCCCGATGAAATCATCAATTACCTTATAAGTCATCCCGATGAATTAAACAAAATAGTAGAGAAAATAAAGTCAGCATAAAGCTGGCTTTTTCTTTTATTTAGAGGTAACATACACAGCAAAACTACAAAAGGGAGAGCAAAATATGTGTTACATTGAACTTAGCAAAGGTAGATATTATAAAGGTTTTGATTCCTGTATTAAAATAAAAGAGAAAGAAGTTATTGCTATCGAAATTAAGGATAATGTTGAGTACACCTATATTTTAGGTAAATGTAGCCTTGACCAAGCAAAAGCCACTCTTAGGGATAGTGATAAATCTCCTATTCGTTATAAAATGTCACAGGATATGTATAATGCAAGGCTAATAAGATTTGTAAATCAGATAGCCATAAACTATAAAGACTTTACCTTTACAGACCGAAGTAAAATAATTTTAGGTAAATTTGCAGTTTTAGGTTATTACAGGGGTAGTTTAAGTCTTTCTTCTGAAGCATTTTCCCATAAAATAATTGATATTCATGCAATAAAAACTCCAGTCTGTAGAGTAACTGTGATATAACTTTCAAATTTGGCAGTTAATATTCTTTCTAGCAAGTCTTGTACGATTACTGACAGTTATTAGTGTTTTTGAACTACAATTTATCATTGAGTGATTCTCTAACTACAAAAGGTAGTGTATTTATTACGATTTCAGAAATTTCACAGATTAAAAATAATATACGAAATTATGTAGAGTTTTTTGGAGTAAATTATGTTGAGTTTACTTGAATATTTCTAACCTATTAGGGGTAGTAAGTTTTTTGTGAGGCTGTAGTTAGTTGCAGCATCTTAGAAATGTTCACGAGCAACACCCAGTTAGCAAGTGAACATTTTTGAGTAGTAATAGTTATTAAGAAATGTGCATGAGCAACACCCAGTTAGCAAGTGAACATTTTTCAAGGTTTATTATGCACTGAGAAATGTTCACGAGCAAAACTTAGTTTGGAAATGAACATTTTTCAAGGTTTATTATGCATTGAGAAATGTTCACGAGCAATTTTAAGTTAGCAAATGCACATTTTTTGAGTAGTAATAATTAGCAATGTTATATTTTATAAGTATGAAGGTAAAACCCAAAAGCATTAGTCATTTGTGTGAACATATACCAGTAGTCATTTCTAGTAGTAATGGCATAAAAATATCTTACATATCTCTCATTTCTTGTAGTTCTTTGTCTGAAATAGTCTATATCAGTAAACTTCAGAAGCTAGGTCAGTATTAAATAAATTTCAACCTTTATCAGGGGTAGTTCCAAGCGGAGCTACCTCTTTTATTTAGAAATTTTCAAATTTGCAAATATCAATCTATTTTCTCAAATGATGGATAAACCATGATTATTAAACTATGAAAGGAGAGTAGGTTATGTTTGCAAGACAGAGAAAGCTTACAAGAGCTAATGAAGCTCCCATATTAAGTGATTATGATTCAGCATTTAGAGAAGAGTACATTCGCATATCCAGAGCATACAGAAAAGCAGGCTACAATCTCACTGAGGAATTAAAGAAGGATATGATTCGTTGGTATTTAGGTATTAATAAGGATTGTCCTGCCGAAGAGTTAAAAGAGTGGCAAGTAGCAGACTTGGAATATTTATCTAAAAGGGGTAGTTCTGCTCTTTGTAGATACTTTTTACGACTGCAACCTGAAGATAGAGAGTTATTTATTGAGAAATACGATGAACCAGTAGATTTAGAGAAGTTTAAGTCTTGGCTTTTATCTAAAGGTTATCAATTAAAGAAGCCAGTTAATAATCTTGAAATGAATATGCTGAGAGATTATGTTAACGGAAAATTTAATGATGATATTAGCCAATGTTTAAGTAGTGAAGATGCAAAGTTTTATGCAGCAGCATTCAGAGAAAGGTATAAGTTATGAGAAAACAAGCGATTATAGGTCTTTTAGGAGCAATATCAATATTGTTATTAACTGATTGTAGTTATTATGATAATTCGAGTGTTTCAGGGGTAGTTCCAGTTGCTTTTGAACTTGAAACTATAGCCGGTCAAGATTACATCATAGAGGTTTGTGATGATGAATATTATCAAAGAGTTGTAGATATTTTAGATAATACTTTCTCAGAAACAAGCAAGGCTTATTTTACAGGAGAAGGTTGGCAAGTAAAGATAGTCGATGAACCTTTAGGTACTAAAGGAAATTTACTCATATCAGGTACATGTGATTATAACAATAAGCTTATTACAGTTTATAGTCTTGATTTAGAAGCATCTTTAGAGCATGAGCTTGGTCACTATTATAGACATTTATATAATTTTTATATAAAAGATGATTCAGATTATGAGCAGGAGCTTTATGAAGAAGAGAAAAATAATGTGTCAATAGGTAGTGCTTCAAGAATAGAGTATGTGAAATCAAGTGCAAATGAGTTTTTTGCAGAGTGTTTCAGGGGTAGTATTTCTTGTCCTAAATCAATTGAGTTTTGTTCACAAATTAAGGAGTCAGTAGATAATTTTAATGCAGTTGTTGATTTCTTTAGTGTAGAAGAGATAGCAGGAACACTTAGAGGGTTAAATGAAAATAGTGATTTCTTGGTAACTGATGAAGTAGATATCAATAAATTAATAGATTTATGTGAAGCAATGTCTGATGAACTCAGGGGTAGTATAGCTAATAACTATTATACGATTTTGACTACTCGTTCAATATCAACAGAAAATCCTCATTACATTTTTGTAAATGCTGATTTACCAGTGGAACATCAAATAGAATTTATAGAAAGACAGGTGGTAAAACAATGAGTACATGTTCAGAAAATATTAAGGTTTTTAAAAATACCTTGTGGATGAGTAATTCATTCTATAAAGATGAAACAGAAGATGCCGTGAAAAACACTGAGTTAATTATCGATGGTGCAAGCCTACTTAAAGAAAAGGGTGATAAGGAGCAGGAAATCAGAGTTATTCATAAGGGAAGTGTTTCTGTTGTTGAAGGGGTAGTCACTCCTAGCCGAGTTGCTGTTTTGAATTTTGCTGATGCACTTACTCCAGGAGGATTAGTTTGGGAGGGTGAGTTGACTCAGGAAGAGGACTTATGCCGGTGTAGTAACCTCTATCCTTGCATCAGTCAGGAAAAAGTCTTTGATGATTACTATGGTTATAATCGAAGTCTGGAGAATGACATCTATTCAGATAGGTTGATTTACAGCAAAGATGTTTTATTTTTTAAGGATGAGGATTATTGGTGTATACCAATAAGGACTAAATGTGATGTGATAACTTGTCCAGCCCCTGTAGAATGCTCCGATAAACAGGTATTTATAAATCGTATCAAGTGTATTATCGGAGCAGCATATTCCAAAGGGGTAGGTACTTTAGTTCTTGGTAAGTTTGGTACAGGTGCTTTTGGTAATGACCCAGTTCTTGTAGCCACTGCATTTAAAGAGGTATTAGATGAGTACAAGTTATTTGATGTAGTTTATTTTCCAGTATTTGATGATTCAGAAAGTTCAGATATATTTGAGGAGGTGCTTTTATGATAGCAAGTGTAGCGGAACTATTACATATTCAAGGACTTTATGATGAGGCTATTCACAGGTATGAATGCGAAGGTAGTCAGTATCCAGACGATGTGAGAGAAGCCTATGAGGAGTTAGTTAAAGCAAAAGAAGGTTATGATGCAGGGGTAGTTAGTTGGGACGATTATACTATGTGTCTGACTTATCTTAGGAGTTGTCTACTTCGTGAGGGAGAGTCAGTGATGGAATTTTGGAGGTGATAAGTATATGTCAGAGTTAGAAAATAAGCAAAAGATATACGATTTAACAAGTGAGTTAGAGGCTCTGAAGCCTAAAGCAGATGCTTACAAAAAGATAGTTACAGATATTACAGATATCATCACAGGTTATGTAGCTACGAGTGATAATCCTGCAGAAGCTTATGAAGTAGTACAGGCTATTGCAGATATTATTAAAGATGGTTTGAATATATCTGCTGATGATTATATCAGGGGTAGTTTAGATTACACTCTTTGGGCATCAATAAGTGAAACATCTATGGATATGAGTCTATCTATAGAAGAGTGGAATGAAATATTTATGAGTTTTGATGATTTATATGAGCTAGATAATGAAGATGATTCTATATTTACAAGTGAGGTTGGTGATATCAGTGAGATACAAGAAAGCAACGAAGAAACAGGTAAACAAAATTAAGGCTTTAGCTGAGAAGAACCAGTTGAGTATAGAAGCTATTGATAAGCTATCACAGACTGCAGCTAGTCAGCTTATCAGGGGTTTAGAAAAGGAGGATATAAATGCACGAGTTACTGAAAATTGTTAAGAGTTGTAAGACTTTTAATGATATACGAGCATTACCTGCTGAAGTTAAGGAAAAAATACCTGATATTGTAGCACTTGATAGTCAAATAGAAGAATGGTATTTAGAGTCTTATTCAGGGGTAGTCGAAGGTCTTATCCATGAAGAATGGTGGGAAGTCTACAAGTCATGGGTAAATTTCAAACTGTATTATGAACAGGAGATGAAGAAAGATGTTAGATTTCAAGAAAGATTGTCGCAATGAGATTTATGAAATGAGTGATGAGGCTCTATTACAGGAAAACATATTACTTCTTGTAGCATTAGCTAATCGAGCTGATGCTCAAGTTGTACATGATAATCTATTTACTTTTACAGAGGAAATGAAGAGGAGAAAAAGAAATGCTTAATATACAGGATTATAAGGATAAGTTTAAATCAGCACGAAGCTTAAGTTATTATGCTTTTGTTTGTAAGATTCCGGTAGGTAGTGCTGTAATCGATAAAATTAGAAACTGTAAAGCTTACGATTTAGTAGGTAAGAAACAGGTACTTACACCATTAGAAGTTAAGGAGATTAGCATGAAAAATGCTAATCTTTTTGCTTATATCAGGGGTAGTATAATTTCAAATGCTCAGTTTGTTATTAATATTGCAGGAAATGTGGAAGTTATTACTGCACAGGAATTGATGTCACAATATGAATTTCCTAATGGAGCTCCAATTACTCAAAGCAGATTACTTACCAAAGCATATATTTGCGAGGAACAGCAAGGTATTAACATGCCAGTAAATATTACACTGAATAGAGCATACAAGCTCAAAATTTCTAATCCAGAAAGTAATATTGTTATGAATTGGTTCAGAGTTGTAGCTAAGGATTCAGATATTACACAAGAAGCTATGTATATCAATCGAAGAGAGATGCCTGAGTTTAACATGTATTTACCTTTGGATAACAAAGATTATCTTGTAGTTATCTCAAATAATGATATTTCAACTGCAAAATTTTTATCAGTTGAAGATTTTAAATACAGATATGACTTGCATGGCTGGTCTAAGCTTTTAGGTAATGATAGAGTTACTATGATACAGCCAAAGCCTTTATTTACTTTGACTGAAAGTACTCATGGAGTTAAAACATTTTCTGTAGTTATTGAAAATATGATTGATGAGTTATATAAAGACTCTATTGCAATTAAATCAGGGGTAGTTACTGATTTTCTTACAGAAACATGGTCAAAAGATGTAGTAGCTATATCATTTAATATTGCATGTGGACCGATATTTGTTTTAGCTTACAAGAAGGATGGAAAATATAATCTAGCTTTTGGTAATGAAGATGCTTTTAATAGCTTTGGTCAGGATGTTGAGCAGTATATAGATTACTTAGAGAAAAATCATTTTGTTACTTTATCTCTTAAGGATTTCAAAATCTACAAAGAGTTATTTATTGCAATTTTGAGTTTATTTAATTCATCGGCTCTTGCAAACTACAAGATGCCATTGCTTTCCGATGAAGAGCGACAGAGTTTAAGAGATTACACTGGTATTGAATATCAGAATATAAATATGTATCTTCGAGGTGAAATATCAACTGATGAATTTGGTAGCTATTTACATGCAATGCATATTTCAGAATACTTAGATAGATGTCAGGTGTTAAAGAACTCATGGCATTTTAGAGGAATGACTATTTCTAACAAATTAATTCCCAAAGAGCTTAAATCAGGGGTAGTTATTCCGAGTGATAGTTTTGTTTCAACTACAATAACATCTCCAGTAGCTTTTGAGTTTGCAGCAGATGGTGGTAAAGATGAAACTTCTTTCCTTTTCTTATTCAAAAACACTACAAAGAAGCATGGTGCTTTTATTGATTTAGTATCGGAGCATAGGGGTAATGAGTATGAGGTTCTATTTAATATAGGTACTGGCTTCAAACTTATAAAGCGTCTTGGTTGGTATCATGAGGAAGATGCAAAGCCTGCACAGGTTTGGCTTGTTGAAGTTGTAGAAGATAAAACTGCAGGTATCAGAAAATATCAATATAAGCAGGATGAGGCAGAGAAACTTGTAGATATGCTTCAGTCATCAGAGCTTATGAAAGTATTTTTTATTAATGAAGTTGATGAACAGGATACAGGAGTAGTGAAGGTTGTTTTACATCGATACAGTGTAAATGATTTAACTATTTCTATTTCTTTATACAAGAAAATTTTTACTGTTGAATTCTCTGGAACAATCAGCTGTAAATACCAGTTTTCTATCAAAGAAAAAGGTTATAATCATTTGCTTCAGTATATCTTTGCAGTTATCAATGAAAAAGGTCTTAGCAATAATTTCAATGAAACTGCATTATCTTCATTTTCTGAGCAGTTTATGTTAAATCTCTTGAGTACGTTCACAGCTAATAATTTTATTATATCTTCCCAGAGAGTCAACATTGGTTTTATGCAAAACCCGTTTACAGATAGCGAATTTATGATTCCAGAAGAAGCAAACAGTGAAAGTCCAGAGGTTAGAAGTTCAGAGTTTACAATTCTTACATCTGAGTTAAAAACTTTGAGCGTTGATATTGATTTGAAAGTTCTGAAGAGTTCTGCAGAGATATGGGCTAGTATTAGAGCATCTATTGATAATGGAAAAGTTTTATCAAAAGTAGTTTCTTTACCTTTAAATGAACGAAATAATTTGTATTATGCTGTATACAATACTTTAGTTCAAAAGTTTTCTCTTGATTCTACAAGAAGATTGAAACATATATTTAGTTTAGTTTCAGGGTACTATGAAAAATACCTTGAATTTTCTGGTAGTAATGGTATTTATCAAGTAGGTTTTGAAGATAAGATGTTTAATGTAACCCAATCAGGGGTAGTTATTCATGTTTCTTATGAAGATAGGGGCATTGATTTAAACTATTATGATGATGTGTATTCACTTGCTTCACAGGTGCAGACACTTATATAAGTCTAGTTTGAGAGTCTTGTTTCAAGGCTCTCTTTTTTTTTAGCTTATAACTTATAGCTATCTTTGTAATTAAATAATAACTGGGATTTGTCTTTATTCTATGTTATACTACCCACTGGAGGAATTATATGAAAACAGATTTACAATCTATAAAGGATAAAGCAATAGCATTGTTATATATTGAACCTGAGCCGATTCCTGAGCTACCTATCTTTTTGACCCACCCATATTTTGAAAGCAGAGCTACAGTTTTACCTAACAGTAATAAGTTTGTAGATATTATTGATGATTCCGAAGCATTGCAAATTGTAAGAGATGATTTGCAGGCTAAAATAAATAATGCAGATACTGTTGCAAAAGTATTTATGTTTCTCAGACCGCAGTATAGGTTGACTCTTTTTAAATATACAAATCAATATATGAGTCCAGAGGATTTCAAAGAGGTATTGCTTTTCTCTTGGATTATGGTAGAGCATCCACTGAAGGATATAAATGTTACTAAAAGTGAAATGATTTCATGGTTCAGAAAAGTAGGTTATGTTTCAAACTTATCAGGGGTAGTCACGATTTTTCGTGGAGTAGGTTCTGAGAAATATAGTGACGGAATAAGTTGGACTCTTAGTAAAAGTAAGGCTGAATGGTTTGCAACTCGATTTACAGATAATGGTATTGTATATTCTGCCAAAGTGAAAAGTAAGGATATACTTTATTACATATCTGAAAGAGGAGAGGAAGAAATCATTGTAGATCCAAAGAAATTAATGCAGATGGAAAGGGTTAATTAAAAATTACAAGTTAAATAGTGAATGACTGAGTCTTATAGGTGTAACAGCTTATAAGGCTTTTTTATTGCATTTTTTGCAAGATAAGTATATAAGATATTGTTTATTTTTGTGTAGTTATAGGTGACTTCAGAAAATTTTCTTATTCTTGAGGGGTATTGATAGCTCTAGGCTTTGTAACTTTATATTTTAGGTGAGATAGGGAAGTAAGTTTGATATTCTGACATCTCAAACTGAGCTGATTATAATTGTTAATATCTAATACCACTATAATTAAATAGTTAAGAAGTTAAATAATAGCATATGATATAAAAATCTCAAATTATATAAGTTAAAATTACTTTGAGATTTTAAAAATACCAAATCTTAAACATTTATTTTAGTTTGAAATTATAAAAATTTGAAATTATTACTTTTTAATATTTCTACCTATTATAAAAATTTGAAATTATTACTTTTAAAAGCAGGGATGAAAAACTTACTTTTTCAAATTGTAAAATTTGAAATCACTGCAAAAGTAAAAAATATTTCAAATCGTTCTGATTTTAAAGGAGGTAATAAAATGGAAGAGAAGCTTTATAAACAGAAAGAGTTCGCTGATGTTGCAGGTATATCCACAGCAACTGTTGTGAAGATGATAAATACAGGTGAGTTAGAAAAGACTCTTAACGGAAAAATTCCAGAGAGTGAAATTTACAAAATCTTAGAAATGCGTATTAAGAAGTTTTCTTCAAAAGGAACATTACTTTTAACTATGGGTGATTCAAAAGCTCAAGCTGAAGCTCTTAAGTTATATTATTTAAATGAATTTTTTACAGATAAGAAGCATACACCAACTTGTGTGACTTCTATAAAAGATTTGTATTTTGATGCAAGTAAGAAGTCATCAATTATTTCAAAGAACTCTTATCAGGAACGATATAATCAGAAAGTATTGAGTCTTTTTATGATTAAGTATAAGGCTTTAGCTAAAGATTTTGTAAATAGTATTTTTGAAGAGAAGCTGTTTACAAAGGAAGAAGATGACCATCATATTGATATTGATTTTAAAGGCTTACAAAGCTTACCAGGGGTAGTTCTTCGAGATTTTCTTTTATATGATAAAGTTATCTATGAACATGTAGATTTACCAAAGGAATTTATTGATGAAGAA
>ERZ809407.1257-NODE-1257-length-23390-cov-28.321963_pt1 | contig 23390 bp, 22 predicted proteins | sample MGYA00520792_ERZ809407 | MGnify/ENA primary metagenome ERZ809407 (study PRJEB31576, sample SAMEA3212665) | Homo sapiens | biome: human-gut; feature: human gut; material: fecal | place: Sweden | collected 2012 ...
AAAGAAAGATGGGGGAAAATAGTTCATCTGGCTTGTAAAAATGGATATATAATTAAGGCAATAATGCATAATGGTATGGAAGTTTCATCTTCTGAAGTTGCTCCAGCCATTTATCCCATGGATAGAAAACTGGTGGGTGATGTGGATGAAGCTTCTGGGATGGAGCAAATGCCAATCGAGAAGCAGTGTGGTGAACTGAAGAATTGGTTTGATAATGTATATGATGACCTTAAAAAAACAGAGGAGGATAAGCATGCTGGAAAGAGTAAGCGCAACATCAAGAAATGAGATTTCATCTGTATTTCGTAGCAATGTGTTTTTTATGGTCATCAAAAACACTTACTTTTCCTTTTCTGCAAATATGGGGCATATACATCTGCTGCCAGAAGAGGTGTTTCAGGAAGTGATGGCTTGGCTAGACCGAATCAGTAGAGAAGAAGACGATGATGAGGTGAGAATGCTGATAGCGAATGCATGGTTTGAACAGAAATCACAATTAGAGTGTCTGATGCCGGATGTTTCTGGAGAAGAGATAGATAATGCTACTGGTATTATAATGATATATCTACTTACCTGCCTTATCAAGTTGGGGAGAGAAGGGAATGAATGTGGTGATTTTTATGCCATTTTACGTAATTCTCTTATGTGGCAATTGCAGGAGAATATGCTTGGTTTTATTCAAACTCTTAATAAGATGATATCTCACCCTTATTATTTGAAACATAACGAAGCTGTGAATGAATGGTTAATGGAATATATGATGACATCTAAAACCACTTTCACAGACAGAGAAGGGCGATTGAAAACGCATTCCATAACAAACTCAGGGAAGAGCAAGGGACGTAAAAAAGCAATCCTCTTCATGGATAAAAATAAAGAGAAGGATGAGCAACGTACAGAATATTGGGCAAAGATGTTTCTTGATTACCTGGCATTCAGAAAAAGATCTAACGTGGCAATTGACTGCAGTAAGGATAATTTTGTGCTGCGTTCTATTCATGCATTCTCGCAATATTGGAAAAACAAAGAAATGTTACGGTTGCCTGATGCTGGTTCGGCTTATCTCAATTTTCTAATTGATGATTGCCATTTGGTGGTTGGTAAGAACAATAAGAACCAGCCAATCAAGGACAGTACCATAAGTGATATGCTGACACAATTGCTAAAAGTAAAACTGGATGATATAGATGGTGATTTGCTGAAGCTGGAAAAATTTATATCTTCTCTAGACAATCAAGATAACCCTTTGTGTTGAGGGAAAATTATCAGTCCTTACGGAAAATATACTAAAATGTATTTTCCGTAAGGATTTTTTTTGTTCTTAGTTTTCCCTCTTTATTTATGCGCTCTTTTGATAGTGAGAGGACAGTAGATGTTTACGGAGATTGCTTTTTCCGTAAAATACTGATGCGCCCTTCTTCGTATTCTTTTCTTACTTTTGCATCATCAAAGATTTTACGAACAATGACAGAAAAGGATTTTAGAAACATGCATCCTGAGCAGTCGGTGACTGCAAAGAATGCCCAGCCAAAAGATTCGACCCAGGCTGGAAACCAAACAGGTGTCGATATGGAAATGGATAATGTATCCATTGTCAAGGAACATCCCCTTATTTCTGATAAGGATTATCCGGCAGGAGTGAGAGAGTGGATGATGACAGCACCAGGAAAACTCAAGTTTCCTACTCTTTCCGTAGTTAGCTCTATGCTTGCTGTGTATGCTACTCGTGTGCGTTTGAATTATGTTTATGACAATTGCCTTTCTGCTATTTTGCTACATGTATTAATATGTGGTGAGCAAAGTTCTGGTAAGTCATTTGCCCGCTATCTGATGCGCTATCTGATGGCTCCACTTATTAAGCGTGATAGCGAGCAGAGAGCTGAAGAGCAGAAATATGCTGAGCTGAAACGCAGACAGGGCAAGAAGGATGGGAAATTGCCACCTGAGCCAAAGACGGATATCACGCTTTTGCATGAGAATCTGTCTCTCTCTATGCTGATTAAGCGTGCTGATGCGCCGATGAAACTGTTTGGCTGCCCAAAGACGCTCTTCCAGTTTGCTGATGAAATCGGAGCTATAGTTCAAGCGAGTAAACGACAATTCTCTGATATCAAGCAGATTATAAAAACCGGGTATGATTTGGGGTCAGAGTTTGGACAGGATTATTTGAGCGAATCGAGTTATTCTGCCGTTGTTGATCTGATGCTTTGTTATGTATATACCGGCACGCCTGCTGCCGTGAATCGCTATATGGACAAGGCGGCTATTGAGGGAGGAAATGTAACGAGAAACATCCTTTGTACTGTGGATACTCAGCTAGGCGAAGCTCCTTTGCTCTTTAAACCTCTAAGCGATGAGCAAAAACAGAGTATAGAGACTACTTTGCAAAAACTGATGGAACTTTGCTATAGTGAAGACGGAAAGTCGTTGGGTAAGGAAACTCTGCTGGATACGAAATGGCTGGATCCTGCTGTGAAAAAGTGGTGTGAAGAGAGACGGGCTGATGTCATGAAATCAATGTCAAAAGCCTTGGATGTTTTTTATAAGCGCAGTAGTGTAAGTGCTTTTCGCATCGCTTCGCTTATGCAGTATTTGTATCAGATTGAGGGAGGATTAAGCGAAAAGGAGATACATCGACGTGTAAAGCAAATCTATCTTTCATGTGCAGATCGTATTCTGCAATCCATGTTGGGTAAATGGGGGGATATTTTTGACGATATCAATGCAGAACAGCAGGTTAAGCCTTATCATACCTGCAACTATTTTGATGAGTTGCCTCAGGAATTTTCACGCCAGTTTCTCCAGCAGTTTCTCCAGCGTAAGAATATCCGTACACCACTTAAAAATGTGGTATGTAATTGGAAACGAAAAGGTTGGATAATATGTAACGGAAAATCTATGATAAGAAAAAAATAATTAGGATATGATAGATAAAATATATATTCAGAAGTTGCGCGATCTCGACATTATGAAGGTGGCTGATGCGCTAGGTATGGGCATCCGCAATAAGCGGGCCCTCTGCATTCATCATGATGATCATCATCCGAGCCTCGCTTTTAATCCGAGAAAGAACAGCTGTCATTGCTATTCCTGCGGATTTTCTGCCGATACTATAGGGCTGGTAATGGAGCGCTTTCAGATGAATTTTTTGGATGCCTGCAAATGGCTGGCTAATCAGTTTGATGTTTATATTGGTGATACAGAACAGCATAAGTCTCATAACCAGCTCGTTACTGCATCGCAAAGACGACTGGATAGTATTCGCTCTATTTGCGCACAGCGAATGGTAGAACATGGACATGTTGATGCAACATGTTCCAGGGTGGATGTGGAGTATTTTGAACGGCTTTTTGCCCAGATGCATCTTACGGAGAGCGGAGAGCTGTTTCTGCTGGAAAAACGGATGCTCAGCCCAGAGGTGGTAGAGAGGTGTCATATTGTGAGCACGGAAACTAAGGTTTGCATGGGCCGGGTGGGGCAGGGTACGTTTGATGCACCTTCGCTTATCTTTCCATATTTCAACCAGGAAGGAAAACTTGTCTCTGTGCAGAGCAGGTATCTGGGTGAGGAAAAGGAGAAGTCAAGATTCAAGTTTGCTCCAGGGAGCCATCGCATGGTGTACGGATTGGAGCGGCTCAAGGAGTATCCGAAGCAGGAACCTCTTCTTATAACAGAGGGACCGTCTGACTGTTGGACGGCTCTCACATTGGGCTTTCATGCCATCGCTATCCCTTCGGCTACTCTTTTTGACAGTCATTGCCAGCCGCTTCTGGAGGGACGAAATCTTCATATGTTTCCTGATCAGGATGAGGCTGGATTCAACCTTTATTTTGAGTTGAAAAAGTCTTTCCCGCAGTTGAAGTATCATCAGTTGCCCGATGGATGTAAGGATTTGAGCGAGCATTATCTGAAGGTACGGCAGCATGGGAAAACGCTGGAGGAGGCTAGAGCTTGCTTCATCAAGGAAGTTGAATCTGTAAGTATAACCATTTAAACATCTGTATATTATGAAGTTGATTTTGCAGCGTAGAATGTTGATGAATGGTGCCCTGACGGGTACCTTGAGTGTAGAACACCGTAATGAGTATGGCCGCTTGTCGGGCATTGAGAAGATTTGCGATACGATGGAGCGGAAGAACGGGCAGTTGCCTACAGGCGAATACCGGGTGGTGATAGGAAAATGCAGTCGTTTTGCCCGCCAGATGCTTTTTCTTGAACCGATAAGGGAGGAGGATTCTTCTTTTGCATCAGAAGTTGAGAGTTATTCATCTTCATCAGAAGCATTCGTATCTGAAGCATCATCATCTGAGGTTTCTTCATCAGAAACGGCTTCTTCATCTTCCTCTCTTCCTCTCCCCGAAACCTGCAAGCGTTGCCGAATGGAGCGCAAGAGTCATGAGTTCGGATGCCTGGAAGAGCTTTATGCCCTTCCTTGTCCCATGATGCAGCCGGGCAATGGTCCGTTCCGTCTGCGTCAGGGTGGCATCTTGGTGGGCGAGGCCCATGCGCCCGGGTTCGTACTCAAGAGTCAGGAACGCTTCCTCCAGCTCTTCGACCGCATCAAGAAGGTCATCGCCCGTAAGGGAGAAGTGGTGGTGGAAGTGGGGTAAGGGATACCTTGAATACCACCTTGGATACCATAAGAAAAATGCAGCCTCTCTTTTATATAATCGAGAGGCTGCATATCTTTGTATTCTCTATTTCTTGATTTCCCAATGTCCACTATATCCACTTCCAACGTATTGTATTTGAGGAAGTTTAGCGATATGACGCTTGATGGTCATTGATGTTATTTGTGCCATTTGGGCTAAAATTTCAGTTGTTATATTGGGATTTTTGGCAATTTGAAACTCAATCCATTTATCCAAATCTGAGTCTTGAATACCATCTTGAGTAACATCTTGAGTAACATCTTGAGTAACATCTTGGGTAACATCTTGAGTAACATCATCCCCTTCGATATAATTCACTTCAATATCATGGTGTTCTTCCATCCATTTCATTATGATGTTGGGGAATGTAACAGTGAATTGAGCTCGGAATGCAGTTCGCTTTTATGTTTTGGAACTGCATTTTATTTACTAAAAGAGACCTTTGTAATTAGTTCTTTATTCTCTATTTCTCCTCTTTCATCAGTTTCATATAGGAATGATCGAGATAGGTTGTCTATACAGATAATTATATGTTCAGTCTTGTGTTCGAGTTCATTGGAGTGCGCATAATAGTCAAACTCGTACATAGGGATGTGGCGAGTTTGACCATTTGATAGTTCTATGATAACTGTTTTATAATCCATTGTTTCCTTTTTTTCTGCAAAGATAAGGAAACTTATTTGGAAAATGCTAGGATTCATTATTTTTAACTGTATAGATTCTGCTTTCTCTAAAAACTTTCTTACTTTTGCAAAATGAATCGCAGTCTTTTGTCTTTTATGACAGTTAGGCTTCGGTTTGGGTTTTGTGTAGAAAGCGTTTGCTCGCTTTGTTTTTGACCACTTTGAACCTAGGAAATTTAAAGCACAAGTCAAGACAGAGTTAGAACTGATGCTACGGTGTAGTGTATACAATCCGGAGTGTGCAGAGGGGATGTCGTATCCCTATGCACGCTTTTGGGTACGTGTATATATAACTTCGCGTGGGAATCGTTCTGTCTGTTACTTGTGCAGGTTTTCCTAGGACCTAAAGTGGAACAGGCGGTAATTGATTCCCACGTATTCTATACCTAGCTTCAATGATAATATTTATATCGTCTCAATTGGGAATTAGAGGCACAAAACGAATATCAATGAATATAGATAATGAGCGAGCTATACGAGCCGTTGTAAGGTCGTATGTAGAGGCTTATGCAACAGGATTTTCGGATAGACATTTGAGTGAGGTTGATGATCCTGATGGAACTATAAATATGAAGATCAATAATGTTTTTATAGCAGCTTTAGGTGCTGATATTCAATACTATTCTGCCCTGGCAAGATCCTTGGATAGTAGTTTGGGAAACATGTTGGAAAAAATGGCGATTCAAATAGCAACGCTTCATTTTGATGTAAGCCAGCATGTGGAGGGAATAATCTATCAAGAGCAGACCGACTATATAGCAGAATTACTAGAAGCTTATAAAAACACAAAAGGAGTTAATCATCGGCTACCTAAAGTAGATGATTATAAAGGAATTATGTTGAAAAAATCTCCATCTTCTTTTCATAGTAAACGACATGAAAGTGATTACTATTTAAAAGATCCCCAAACAGGAATGCACTATTTGATTGAGCTAAAGATTGGGGGTGATTTGGATAATAAAAAAGCACGTTCAGAGAAAGAAGCTCTGCTTGAGCAATATTGTATTCTCGCTAATTCACTTGGTTCGGAAGAGAATATTAAAATCTGTTTTGCTACAGCTTATAATAGATATGGTGAAGGCAAACCTTGGAAACAAGGGAGAGTTTTACAGTTTTTTGCAGAAGAAGAACTCTTGATAAGCAGCAATTTTTGGAATCTTGTATGTAAATCAGAAAAAGGTTATGACATTGTGATTGATGAGTATAAAAAGAACGCTCATTTGATTATCGAAGCTTTGGCAAAGATCAAGAATGCTTATCTCAGAGAGTAGAGTATGAATGAGAATTGGATAAAATGTGTCTTGTGTGGTGATAGTCGAGATATTTTAAAACGAATACCCGATAATTCAATAGATTTTATATTGACAGATCCACCATACAATATTGGAAAACATTCTACTGGTAATATTCCTTTGCCGGGGAGAAGTGCGATGAACAATGACGTGGCACAGTGGGATTGGATTGATTTTAATCCAGAGGAATGGGCTGATGAGTTTGTACGTATACTGAAACCAACAGGAAATTTATTTATCTTTACTTCGTACAATCAATTAGGCAGATGGTACAATTGCCTAGACCATAAGTTTGATACTTCTAACTTTATGATTTGGCATAAGACTAATCCTGCTCCGAAGATATTTAAAGCAGGTTTTTTGAATAGCTGTGAGATGATATTTACTTGTTGGAATAAAAAGCATACGTGGAATTTTATCTCTCAAAAAGAAATGCATAATTTTATAGAAAGTCCAATCTGTATGCGTCCGGAACGATTAAGTAATCCCAAACATCCGGCTCAAAAACCGATTGCAATCTTGAAAAAGATGATAGAAATAGCTTCCAATGAAGGAGATATTATTTTTGATCCTTTTATGGGCGTCGGTTCTACAGGAGTTGCCGCTTTAAGTTTGGGAAGAAAATTTATTGGCGTGGAAAAAGAACAAAACTATTTCGATGCAGCAAAACAGAGGATAGAAAGAATGGTAGCAATGAAGGAAAAAAATATAGATGTAGATTATGTGAGTGAGGATATGCATTGTTCTCAGTCATTCTTTGAATTAGATTCATTCTTTGGAAAAGGGTCTGATATGTCAAACTTGTGTGGACAAATAGGTACAGGGTTACAGCCTATTATTAAATGGGCTGGTGGTAAGGAAAAGGAACTAAAATATATATTGCCTAATTTGCCTAGATTTACAAGATATTATGAACCTTTTGTAGGTGGTGGTTCAGTATTTACTGCTGTTGAGGCTAGAGAATATTATATAAATGATTTGTCAACAGAATTAATCGCTCTCTATCGGGATATAGCTAATTCTAATCAGCATTTCTTTGAATATGCGGATGAAATGGAGAAGACATGGTATAATGCAAAGATGTTTTTTGAGTCAAGTCAGTGTTTGATAGATTATTATCGCAATTTCCGAAATCTTGAGATTTCTCTGAAAGAATTAAAAGAGTTGTTGCGCCAGTTCTGTATTGATAATGAACAAAATATTAATAATATTTTTTCTGGAAAACTGAATACTTATGTTCAGCCTCTATTGGAGGAGATGGAGAGAAATCTTATGCGTAAAATGAGTCGGATGCGAGTGTTGGAAGAAAAAAAACATATCTTACCTGATGAAGACTTAGGAGATAATATTCAAACAGCTATAAAAAGTGCTGTTTATATGACTTTCAGGAAGATGTATAATGATGAAAGAATAAGCCAAGACAATCCCGAACTTCATTGTGCTCTGTTTTTCTTTATAAGAAATTATTCTTATAGTGGTATGTTCCGATATAATGATAAAGGAGAATTCAATGTTCCTTATGGAGGCATAGGCTATAATGCTAAGTCGATGAAAAAGAAGTTGGAATATTATCATTCTAAGACTTTATTAGAGCACCTTTCAAATACTCAAATCTTTAATTTAGATTTTGAGGATTTTATGCAAAATGCAGGATTAAATGAGGATGATTTTATATTCCTAGATCCACCTTATGATAGTGAGTTTAGTACATATGCTAAAAATGAATTTACGCGAGAAGATCAAAAACGATTGGCTACGTTTTTATTACATCATTGCCCGGCAAAGTGGATGATGATAATCAAAAATACAGATTTCATTTATCAACTATATAATAAGGAAGGCATCAATATTCGTACGTTTGATAAAGAATACTTGGTGAGCTTTATGAACAGGAATGATAAGAAAGTTACACATTTGTTGATAACTAACTATTAACAGGTGGGTCGTACTTAGAATAAAAGTGTATTTAAGTATATAGATAAGAAAGATGGCAGCCTTAAACTGGTGAGCTATCTTTCTTTTTATATCTATAATCCGGTTAATTTCAGCCATTTCTGATATTTTCATCCTCAAAAACTTTGCTGTTTCGCAGAAAACTCGTATCTTTGTAGCGGAAATATAATTATGGAGGAACAGAGATATGATTTACTATGTAGCTAATCCGATATACGATTCTGTGTTCAAATTCCTGATGGAAGATGAACGCATCGCCAAAACCGTGCTAACCGCCCTGCTGAAAAAGGAAGTGGTGAGCGTGGAAATGAGAAGGCATGAGCATCCTAACATCACCCGCGACAATATCTCGATGTTTCGCATCGACTTTGCTGCCAGGGTGAGGGAAGAGGATGGAAGCGTAAGGCTCATTCTTATCGAACTTCAGAAGACATGGCTCGATACCGAGACGCTCCGGTTCCGACGTTATCTGGCTGCCCAGTATAATGCTGAGGAGAATATGATAAAGGAGGGAGAGGGCAAGGGATATGCCGTGCCGATGGTGGCTGTGTATCTGCTGGGCCATAGAGTGGGAGATATTGACAAGGCTGTGGTATACGTGAACCACAAGGCGCTCGACTATGACGGGAAAGAGGTGGAGAACGGGATGGATGATCCTTTCATCAACAGTCTGACGCATGACAGTATCCTGGTGCAGATTCCTCTTTTGCATGGTAAGATTAACAACAGGCTCGACAAGGTGCTGAGCGTGTTCGACCAGTCGCAGAGGGATAAGAAGAACCAGCAGATGTTATGTCTGGAGGGTGATAAATATAAGGATGATTCGGATATGATGTATATCGTTCACCGTCTGGGACTCGCCACGATGAGTGCTGATATCCGGCAGGAGATGAATGATGAGGATGAATACTATTCTGCCATAGAAGCTCGCGATACGCAGGTGATGAAACTTAATAAGATTATCAGTGAGCAGGCTAATCAGGTATATGAGCAAGCAACTCAGATAAATGAGCAAGCAACTCAGATAAATGAGCAAGCAACTCAGATAAATGAGCAAGCAACTCAGATAAAAAGCATGGCGCAGGGCATGCTGGAGAATGGAATGCCCCTGGAGATGGTGGCTAAGATGATGAACAGAACGCCTGAGGAAGTTCGTGCTTTATTGGGTAAATGATATAGAAAACGCAGAGATGCCAGGGGGGAATCTCTGCGTTTTTTTAGTTTCATTGCGTAAAAATCATCATGTTTTTACGTAATGAAACTTTTTTTTACCGAATGCTCCCCTCCGTACAGAATAAAAGGGCTATGCCACAGATAATCTTCTTCATTTTGACTTATTAAATTGTAGCGTTAGTTAAATTTGAGGGCAAAAGTACAAAGAATATTCGAGAAAACAAACGGAAAATGGAGATTTCTTCGTATCTTTGCACACATATTTTGTAAGATTATGAAGAAACTGTATATTCTTTTGTGTGGGGCAACGGCGGCCCTGCTGATGGCGGCATGCCAGGGAGGAAAGACGGCTGCTGCTGATGCGGAGGCTGGCGATACCCTGGAGATAAAGTACGCCAAGTTGCTCACCATCGTGAAACATGGTGATGGGGAAGAGGCTTCCGATGCTGCAGAAGGCATTGATTATCAGTATGCTGAGGCTATCATCGCCAACCCCTGGAAGGCGGGAACGATGCTGCATCGCTACATCCTGATTCCGAAGGGAGAGGAGGGGGATAAGACGGTGGCGATGCTTGCCAGAAGGCACAGCACGGGGGCGAGATGCACTACCGATACCGTGCGCACACCGGTGGAGAGAAGTGCCGTTTTCATCGCTCCCCATTGCCAACTGATGTACGAAATGGGCTGCCAGCAGGCCATCCGTGGTGTCTGCGACCTCGATTACATCAATATTCCGGATGTAAAGAAGAGGGCTGCTCTTTCTAGGAATACTGCTGCAGGAAAAGCTTCTGCAGGAAATGCTGCTGCCGGAAAAACTTCTGCAGGAAATTCCATCGTGGATTGCGGTTCGAGCATGGCGCCCGACATCGAGCGCATCATCGCCCTGAAACCCGAAGCCATCCTACTTTCGCCTTTCGAGAACAGCGGAGGATATGGCAAGCTCGACAAACTGCATATCCCCATCATCGAGGCTGCCGACTATATGGAGTCTTCGCCACTGGGCAGGGCGGAATGGATGAAATTCTACGGCATGCTCTTTGGAAATGAAGAGGGAAAAAGTAACGGAATATCGGGTTCTTGCGAACCAAAGGCAGATTCGCTCTTTGCGAAGATAGAAAAGGAATATCTGAAGCTGAAAGCTGAGGCAGCCGGGTATCCGAAGGGTCTCTCCATCCTGACCGAAAGAAAGACGGGTAATGTATGGTATGTGCCTGGAGGTCAGAGTACTATCGGTATTCTGCTGAAGGATGCCAACGCCCGTTATATCTTCGAGGACGATGAACACAGCGGAAGTCTGGCGATGAGTCCGGAGCAAATCTTGGCGAAGGGAAAGCAGGTGGATGTATGGGCGTTCAAGTATTTCGGTGGTGCTCCTCTGTCGCAGGCTCAACTGCTTCAGGAATATGACGGCTACAAGGCTCTTGCTGCCTTCAGCCGGGGTAATATCTATCAGGTAGATACCTCGACGGTACCTTATTTCGAGCTTACGAGTTTCCATCCCGAACTGCTGCTCAGAGAGTTCATCATCCTGGCTCATGGCGAGTGGTTCGGCAAATTGAGATTCTATAAGAAATAGGGCTTTAATCAGAGATTTTACAAGAAATAGTTTTAGTGAATGAAAACCATCGTTTTAGGGGCAATCGCCATTATCATACTGTTTTTCGCCAACCTGGCATGGGGGAGTGTAAACATCCCATGGCAGGACGTGGGGGCGATTATTTCGGGCTCTCAGACCGACGAAACCTACCGCTATATTCTGTTGGAATCGCGACTGCCGGCGGCGATTGCCGCTTTGCTTTCGGGCGCAGCCCTCGCCACGAGCGGCTTGCTCCTGCAGACAGCCTTCCGCAATCCCCTGGCGGGTCCTGACGTATTCGGTATCAGCAGCGGAGCCGGACTGGCGGTAGCCATCGTGATGCTTGCCTATGGCGGCAATATTGCCCTAGATGATTTAGGGGTAGGTTTTCTGGGCGATGCCGGCAACTATGCCATCGGCGGTTTCCTGGCTATCCTCATCGCAGCCTTTATAGGGGCTATGGTGGTGATGGGTATCATCACCTTCTTTTCTGCCATTGTGCGCAGCCATACGGTACTGCTCATCATCGGACTGATGGTGGGCTATCTTGCCAGCAGCGCCATCTCATTGCTCAATTTCTTCAGTACGGCAGAGGGCGTGAAATCGTATATGGTTTGGGGCATGGGCAGTTTTGGCAATGTTTCGAGCCAGCAGATGATGTTCTTCATCCCATTGGCCCTCATTGCCCTGGCTGCATCTCTGCTCCCTGTAAAAACGCTGAACGCCATGCTGTTAGGCGAACAGTATGCCGAGAATCTGGGTTTCAACATCAGGCGTCTGCGCATCGTTCTGCTCATCATCACCGGTCTTCTTACGGCTGTGGTTACCGCCTTCTGCGGTCCCATCGCCTTCATCGGCCTGGCAACGCCGCATATCGCCCGCCTCATCATCGGCACGGAGAATCATCGCCGTCTGTTGCCCGTCACGATGCTGATGGGTGCATCCATTGCCCTCCTCTGCAATCTCTTCTGCACCCTTCCGTCGGACGGTGGCATCATCCCGCTGAATGCCGTCACCCCGCTGTTCGGCGCCCCCGTCATCATCTATGTTTTGATGAAGAGGAGATAGGGAAAAAGCCAGAGTTTTGCTTAGTTTTTTGCTGGGCTCAACTGTATAGATAGTGTATGAAACAGGAAAAGAATATAGAACGAATGTATCGTCAGCATTGTGAGAAGATGTATAATCTGGCCAGGTGCATCCTAAGCGCGTGAAGGAGAGGGGCAAAGCTGTATGATGAGTTAAGAATGCTAAAAAATAATCATGGGTAATGTGTTTACTCATCTATTCTTTGTATCTTTGCAAAGTAGAATTGAGTAATTCGTGACGAAGAATTGAGTAATTCGTGAAGAAGATTTGAGTAATTCGTTATAAAGAATAGAGTTGTTTAATATTACAAATTAAAGAATATGGGTGAGTATAGAAGACCACATTACAACTTGATGTTGAGTAGGTTGAGCGAAAGACGTAAGTGTATATTTGTTTTGGCAGGATCAAGACAGGTTGGCAAATCAACAGTTATGGCGCAAATAGCAGAGACTATTGATAAGGTAGTATTTCAATTTAATGCTGATTCTGTAAATGAAGAAGATTCGGATTGGATTCGACGTTCTTGGGAGTCTGTTCGAAGCCGAATGGATATTCAGCATTTGCAAGAAGCTGTTCTTGTAATAGACGAGATACAGAAAATACGCAGATGGAGTGAATATGTGAAGAGAGAGTGGGATGCCGATACCCTAAATCATGTAAACCTGAAAGTCGTATTGCTGGGTTCGTCTCGCTTGCTTTTGCGCAAAGGGCTAACCGAGTCTTTAGCTGGTAGATTCGAGTTGATTCGTATGGGGCATTGGACTTTTCCGGAAATGAAAGCTGCCTTCGGGTTATCACTCCAACAATGGATTTATTTTGGAGGTTATCCAGGCTCGGTGGATTATATAGGGGATTTTAGGCGTTGGAGGAAATATGTCAAGGATTCTCTTGTGGCACCTGCCATTGAAAAGGATGTTCTCTTGACTTCGAATATTTACAAGCCTTCACTCATGTCACAGCTTTTTGAGGTAGGTTGTTCTTATTCTGGTGAGTTGTTGTCACTCACCAAAATGCTTGGACAATTGCAAGATGCAGGCAATGTCACGACTTTGTCTTCTTATCTCGAAATATTGAAGCAAGCCAACTTGCTTTGCGGACTTCAAAAGTTTGCATGCGATGAGGCTCGTAAGAGACAGTCTATCCCAAAGTTTACAGTGTTTAACAATGCTTTGTTCACGGCATATCGCGGTAAGGGGTTTGACAAAGATTATGTTGACCCAATGATTTGGGGCAGATGGGTGGAATCGGCAGTGGGTACTTGTCTTCTCGATTTTGTGGAGGACAATGACTGTCATCTCTATTATTGGCGAGATCATAATAATGAGGTGGATTATATCCTGGAGTCACAAGGAGATTTCGTTGCCATAGAGGTTAAGAGTGGAAAGAGAGGCATGAATAGTGGTATTCCTATGTTTCAAGAGAAATTCCATCCTCTGAAATCAATTGTTGTTGGCACCGATGGTATTCCATTTGAAGAATTCTTCTGTATGGATATCATGCAATTGTTTGAATAAAAATTGGAAAATCATCTATCGATATGATGCGGAATACGATAGAATTATTCTTGTTGACTTATGGAATATGAGACGAAATCCCAAGTACCTGATTAGGCAGTTCATAAGAAAACTATAAGAAAAAGTAAACAGCCAACTTTCAATTGGGATATTGAAGGTTGGCTGTCTTCATTTAAGAAATGCAGATTTTTAAAGTAGCATTCTTACTTATTCACGACATTAATCGGATTGCCCTCGAGAAATGCCTTTACGTTGGCGGCTACCTGCTTGTTCAGGCGCTCGCGAGCCTCGTAGGTGGCCCAGGCAATATGAGGGGTGAGGTAAGCATTAGGCTCGCCGAAGAGAGGATTCTCCTTTGATGGCGGCTCCTGAGCCATTACGTCGGCACAGTAGGCACCCAGGCTGCCTTCGTGGAGGGCAGCAGCTACGGCCTCCTCATCTACCAGCGGACCGCGACCCGTATTAACCAGGATGGCGGTATCCTTCATCTTCTCCAGACTCTCCTTATTGATGAAATGATAGGTGTCATCAGAAAGCGGACAATGGAGCGAGAGAATATCGCTCGTGGCAAGCAACCCCTCCTTGCTCACCTTCTGGATCCACTCAGGCAGATTGCTCGAATTCTTGCTGGTGCAGGCACAGATGTTCATGCCAAACTGGCGGGCGATGTTGGCAACTTTCATGCCGATATTGCCCAGTCCCATGATACCCAGGGTCTTGCCGGCAAGCTCCATCAGTGGGGTATCCCAATAACAGAAATCCTTATTGTAAGCCCAGCGCTCGTTGCGGTTCTCCTGGGTATAATGCTCTACGCGGTTGGTTACGGCAAGGATGAGGGCAAAGGTCATCTGCGCCACGCTGTCGGTGCTGTAGGCAGGAATATTGGTTACGATGATGCCCTGTTTCCTGGCTGCCTCGATGTCTACCACGTTGAAACCGGTAGCCTGGATACCGATATATTTCAGTTTAGGAAGCTGCGCCAGCATCTCTGCATCTATCTGCACCTTGTTCAGAAGGATGATGTCGGCATCCTTGGCACGTTCCACTTTCTCAGCATCTGATGTGCGAGGATAAACTACCACCTCGCCCAGTTTCTCCAGAAGATGATAATCCAAATCTCCCGGGTTTGCGGCATAGCCGTCTAGAATAACAATCTTCATAAATTTTTCCCGTTTTCTGTTGTTATAAAATTCAAGACCCATCTGTCCTGACAAATCTGAGTCTGAGTTTATTTTAATGGGAAAAGCCTTCCCCCTGAGAAAGAGAAAGGCTTTTCCGTATGTATGGTTTATTCGTTCATCAAGTAGTTCTTGAATGATGCGAAATCCTTGGTCATCTGGATGCTCTTCTTCTCACCCTTCATGAATTCTGCAAGGCGTGCAGGAATCTCTATATCGCTGTCAAGGATGCTGTCTACCTTCTCCTTGAACTTGGCTGGATGAGCGGTCTCGAGGAACACGCCAACCTCACCTGGCTTCAACTGCTCCTTCAGGGCGCGATAGCCGCAAGCTCCGTGAGGGTCAAGCACATACTTGGTTTCATTGTAGCATTGCTTCATGGTTTCTGCAATCTGCTCGTCCTTGTATGTAGCACCACCGATGTAGGCAGCGATGGCATCGTGATCGCCCTTGTAGAGGTCGTAGATGCGGGCAAAGTTTGATGGGTCGCCTACGTCCATGGCATTGGCGATGGTCTGCTTGCTAGGTTGTGGATTGTACTTGCCTGTCTGCAGATACTCGTAGAAGATATCGTTGGCGTTGTTGGCTGCGATGAAGCGGTGGATAGGCAATCCCATCTCATGACCGAAGAGTCCGGCTGTGATGTTGCCGAAGTTGCCGCTAGGTACGCAGATAACCAGCTTGTCGGCGAGACCCTTCTCCTTCATGCGGGCATAGGCATTGAAATAATAGAATGCCTGAGGCAGGAAGCGGGCTACGTTGATAGAGTTGGCTGAAGTGAGCTTCATGTGCTTGTTGAGCTCCTCGTCCATGAACGCAGATTTCACCAGTGCCTGGCAGTCGTCGAATACGCCGTCTACCTCAAGGGCTGTGATGTTCTGACCGAGGGTAGTGAACTGGCTCTCCTGAATCTTGCTCACCTTGCCCTTAGGATAGAGCACGTAAACATGGATGCCGTCAACGCCGAGGAAACCGTTGGCAACAGCCGAACCGGTATCGCCCGATGTAGCTACGAGCACATTCACCTCTTCCTTGCCCTCCTGACGTACGAAGTACTGCAGGAGACGGGCCATGAAGCGCGCACCCACATCCTTGAAGGCGAGGGTAGGACCATGGAACAGCTCGAGAGAGTAGATGTTTGGCTCTACCTCGACTACAGGGCAGTCGAATGCCAGGGTATCGTATACAATCTTCTTCAATGACTCGGCATCAACGTCCTCGCCAAAGAAGGCATCAGCTACCTTGTAGGCAATCTCCTGGAAACTCAGTTTCTCGATGTTGTCGAAGAAATCCTGTGGCAACTTCTTGATGATTTCTGGCATATAGAGACCACGGTCTTCTGCCAGACCTTTAACTACCGCCTTGTGAAGGTCGGCGATGGGTGCTTTCTTATTTGTTGAATAATATTTCATTTTTTACTTTTAACTTTGAGATTTGAACATTAAACTTTATGATTAGCTTTGAGGGCTATCATGAAGCCGTTGATTTTAATTGATCGCCATGAAGGCATTCATGAATTCCTGCAGCTGCAGCATGCCGTAACCGCCACTCACGCAGCTTACCTCGTCATACTTCTCTACGCTATCCGGCTCAATGCCAGGGTAATAGATGATGAAAGGCACAGGCTCCTTGACGTGGGTACGAATCTCTACCGGAGTAGGATGGTCGGGGAGAACTGCGATGCATACTGGCTCGTCCCAGGTGCTTACCTCATCGAAGATAGGCTTGATGAGTCGCTGGTCGAGGTTCTCGATGGTCTTCAGCTTCAGTTCCAGATCGCCATCATGGCCTGCCTCGTCGCTCGCTTCTACGTGAACATAAACGAAGTCGTCGCCATCTTTCAATGCCTGAATAGCTGCGGCTGCCTTGCCCTCGTAGTTGGTATTGGCAAGACCGGTAGCGCCCTCAACGATGATGTTGCGCAGACCGGCGTAATGGCCGATGCCTCGAATCAGGTCTACGGCAGAAATCACAGAACCCTTCTTGATCTGTGGATACATCTGGGAGAGGGTGAGCATGTGCGGACGGTAACCGCCGCCCCAAGGCCAGATAAGATTGGCCATTCGTTCGCCACGCTCCTTGCGCGCCACATTGAAAGGATGGTTCTCCAGGAGTTCCTGACTCTCGAGAATCAGCTGGTTCAGAAGGTCGGCTGTATCACGACGGCTGATGTGACCCTCATCGCCTCCAATCTCCGGCAAGATAGGTTTCACCATCAGCTTATGCCATTCCTCGTTTGGATGATCATGAGGTGGGGCACAGTCGATATGCTTGTTTCCGTGCTTCACCACCAGAAGATGGCGATACTGGATGCCGGTAACAAACTTGACATCAGGATATTTCTTGCCGAGGGTATCGTTGAGATACTTGATGAGCACATCCGCATCTTCCGTTTCCAGGTTACCACCGTTGTGGGTGATAATCTTGCCGTCCTGCACATTGATGATGTTGCAGCGTAGGGCAAGGTCAGTAGGCTCCAGTTCATAGCCGATGCTGGCAGCCTCGAGCGGTCCGCGTCCTTCGTAAACCTCGTTCTGGTCATAGCCCATGATAGAGCTGTTGGCTACCTCAGAACCCGGATGGAATCCATCTGGCACGGTAACGAGTCTTCCTGTCTTGCCCTTCTTGGCAAGCATATCCATATAGGGTTTATTGGCGTATTGCAGGAGAGTCTTTCCACCCAGTCTTTCTACCGGGTGGTCAGCCATTCCGTCGCCAAGAATGATAATATGTTTCATCTCTTCTTTTAATGTTATGTGTTAAATGTTAGCGATACTCATGATGTTGGCGAATACACCGGCAGCAGTTACGCTGGCTCCGGCACCATAGCCCTGAATCATCATAGGGTATTCCTTATAGCGCTCGGTGGTGAGCAGCACGATGTTGTTGGAACCTTCCAGATTGTAGAACGGATGCTCAGGACCGACAGCCTGCAAACCTACGCTAGTCTTGCCGCCATCCAGGGTAGCAACGAAGCGCCAGCGTTTGTGCTCTACATCGAGCGCCTTGCGCTTCGCCTCGAAATCGGCATCGAGCTCAGGAAGTTTCTTCCAGAAGTTGTCGAGCGAACCCTTGAAGTATTTGTCTGGCACGAAGAGGTTTTTCTCTACATCTTCCTGCTCTACGCGGTAACCTGCCTCGCGGGAGAGAATCACCAGCTTGCGAATTACGTCCATACCGCTCAGGTCGATACGTGGATCTGGCTCGCTGTAACCCTTCTCCTTAGCCAGTCTCACGGTCTCAGAGAATGGGACGACGCTGGAGATGGCGTTGAAGATAAAGTTGAGCGTACCTGAGAGAACTGCCTCAATCTTAAGGATTTTATCTCCGGAGTTGCGGAGGTCGTTGATGGTTCCGATGATAGGAAGACCGGCACCTACGTTGGTCTCGAAACGGAATACTACGCCACGCTGGATGGCAGTCTTCTTCAGTTTCTCGTAGTTCTCATATTCGCTTGATGCAGCTATCTTGTTGGCTGCGATAATGCTTACGTTGTGCTCCAGCAGACTTTGGTAGAGAGCGGCCACATCCTTGCTGGCTGTACAGTCTACAAACACGCTGTTGAAGATATTCATCGCCAGGATGGTATCGCGCAGAACCTCTGGAGTGCTTGGGTCTGATTTCTTCAGTTCCTCGCTGTAGTTCTCGAGATCAATACCATCGCGGTTGAAGATGGCGTTCTTGGAAGAAGCGATACCCACCACGTTGAGCTTCAGCTTGCTGCGCTCCATGAGGTCGGCATACTGGTTCTTGATCTGCTCGATGAGCTTTCCGCCCACGGTACCCACACCGCAGATGAAGAGGTTCAGCACCTTGTATTCTGAAAGGAAGAAACTGTCGTGGAGCACGTTGAGTGACTTTCTCAGATAATCGCTCTTCACTACGAACGAGATGTTGGTCTCTGAAGCACCCTGTGCACAGGCGATGACGGAAATACCGCTACGGCCGAGGGTTCCGAAGAGCTTACCGGCGATACCGGCAGCATGCTTCATGTTTTCACCCACGATGGCGATAGTAGCCAAGCCCTTCTCTGCGTGCATTGGGAACATGGCACCATCGGCAATCTCGTTGTGGAACTCATTGTTCAATACCTTTACAGCCTCTTCTACATCCTGCTCGCGCACACCGATAGAGGTAGAGTTCTCAGATGATGCCTGTGACACCATGAACACAGAGATGCCCTCGTTGGCAAGAGCGGTGAAGATACGGCGGTTTACACCAATCACACCGACCATGGAAAGACCGGTTACGGTGATGAGCGCTGTACCGTTGATGGAAGAGATACCCTTGATAGGCTTCTGGTCGCCATCTATCTTGTTCTTGATGATGGTGCCCGGAGCATCTGGGTTGAAGGTGTTCTTAACCTTGATAGGAATATTCTTGACACAAACCGGGTAGATGGTTGGAGGGTAGATGACCTTTGCACCAAAGTTGCAAAGCTCCATCGCCTCAACGTAACTCAGTTCGTTGATGGTATAAGCTGATCTGATGACACGTGGGTCGGCGGTCATGAAACCGTCTACATCAGTCCAGATTTCGAGCACTTCTGCATCGAGGGCAGCTGCTATGATGGCTGCTGTGTAGTCGCTACCGCCACGGCCAAGGTTGGTGGTGCGGTCTGTGTTCTTGTCACGACTGATAAAACCCGGAACGAGAGATATGCGTGGAATTTCTGCAAAGGCTTCTTTAACCAGTACGTTGGTCAGCTCGCTGTCGAGTACATGCTTGCCCTTGCCGTTTTTGCGCTCAGTCTTGATGAAGTTGCGGGAGTCGAACCATTTGGCTCCACGAATCAATGTGGCAACAATCTTGGAACTGAGTCTTTCACCATAACTCACGATGGCATCCTGCGTCTTCTCGCTGAGGTCGTGGATGAGGTACACACCAAAATAGATGCTCTTCAACTGCTCGAAGAGGGCATCAACCGATTTGAATAAGTTTTCTCTGTCTGTTGTGTCGGTGATGATGGTATCTATCATCTTGTGGTGGCGATCAACCATGGCTTCGAATTCTACTTTCCACTGTTCATCACCCTTGAGGGCAAGTTGAGAGGTTTGCAAGAGTTTGTCCGTGATACCGCCAAGCGCGCTCACGACAACCACTACACTCTGTTTCTTAGCCTCGTTTTCAACGATACGTTTCAAGCTGAGGATGCTTTTTACGGAACCAACCGATGTTCCGCCGAATTTTAATACTTTCATATGTTCTTGAATTTTACGTTGGTAATGTAATGCCTCCCCCGAAACGACCGGGGCCGAAGCAGAACTTGAGGGCAAAAGTACGAATAATATATCAAACTGCCAAGGATTTTAACAAAAAAGTAGCATATTGTAGATAAAAAAGCTATTTCAGTAGATAATTATAGGCTCTTCCTCTCCCTTATACCTTATTATATATATAAAAAACGTTGAAATGTTTGGGTGTTTCGGATTATTTGCTTAATTTTGCCGATGTAATTCAAAGCATTAGCAATATGGTTACAGAAGTAAATAGTAAAAATCAACTCGTTGAACGCAATTTCAAACGAAATGAGATGCTGGCTGAGTATTTCTTTGGTCTTTCAAAGATGGTATGCAGCGGTATTGGAATTGGTGCATTGTCGCCACTGTTTACAGGTGAGGCAATGGGAGTAACTAACTATGTTTGCATGGGATGCGCAGTAATCGCTGCTGCATGTTTTGCTTATGCAGGCAATTATTTATTAAAAGTAGAATTAAAAAAGAAATAATTATGGAAATGTTGACAATACTTTTTGCAATAGCAGCAATCATTGGTGTCGGTTTGGTTATTTGGATGAAATATACTGAATCAGGTAAAAAATGGGTTGAGGGTGAGTATTAATACTTTTTGAATCAAGTAATGAAATATCTTTTATTCTCAGATATCCACGGCTGTTTGCCAGCCTTGGAAAAGGTCCTCGATTTCTTCGAGGCTGAACATTGTGACATGATGTGCATCATGGGGGATATCATCAATTATGGTCCCCGCAACCGCATTCCGGAAGGAATCGATCCTAAGGGTATCGTAGAAAGACTGAATGCGCTGGCAGATAAGATTATCGCTGTGCGTGGCAACTGCGATGCGGAAGTAGACCAGATGCTTCTCGATTTCCCTATCATGGAGACCTATGCCTTGCTGGTAGACGGAGGCAAGCGCTATCTTCTGACCCATGGACATGTATACAATAAGGAAAACATGCCGAAGGGTCCTTACGAGGCTATGATCTATGGCCACTCCCATCTCTGGGAACTCTCTCATAACGAGAAGGGACAGGCCATCGTAAATACCGGCAGCATCACCTTCCCGAAGGGTGGCAATCCGCCAACCTTTGCAACATTGGAAGATGGTAAGTTCACCATGTATCAGCTGGATACGCTCGAAGTGCTGGCTACAATGGAAGCATGAAAAAGTGAAAGTGAAAAGTGAATTGTGAATGTAATGCGAAATCCGTAATATGGAATCGGTCACTTGTCACTCGTCACTTTCATTAAACTAATCATAAAGTTCAAAGCTCAAAGTTCAAAGTAAATGATTCAAGAGTATCAGATAAGAATTCTGCCCGAACAGGCAGCCAGCGAGGAAGGCATCAAGCGTTATCTCGCCAAAGAAAAGGGATTGGATGTAAGAACGCTCAACCAGGTGAGGGTTTTGAAGAGAAGCATCGATGCCCGTCAGCGCACCATCTTCGTCAACCTGAAGGTGCGTGCATATATCAACGAATTTCCGCAGGACGACCAATATGTCCATACCGAATATCCGGATGTGAGCAGCAGACCTCGTGTTATCGTTGTGGGTGAGGGACCTGGCGGTCTCTTTGCTTCCCTGCGCCTGATAGAACTGGGATACCGTCCTATCGTGCTGGAGCGAGGCAAGGATGTGCGCGAACGCAAGAAGGACCTCTCTAACATTACCAAGACTCAGAAGGTAGATGGTGAGAGCAACTACTGTTTCGGTGAAGGTGGAGCCGGTGCTTATAGTGACGGCAAACTCTATACACGAAGCAAGAAAAGGGGAAGTGTAGACAAGATTCTGAACGTATTCTGCCAGCATGGTGCCAATACCAATATCCTGGCAGATGCCCATCCGCATATCGGTACCGACAAGTTGCCACGCGTTATTGAAAACATGCGCAACACCATCATCAAGTGTGGCGGCGAAGTACATTTCCAGACCAAGATGATTCGTCTGATCCTTGAGAGTGAAGGTAAGCTGACGGCACCTGATGCTGCAGCTGGCGATAGGGTGATAGGTGTAGAAGCCGTGAATCTGGCTACGGGTGCTGAGGAAACTTATCGCGGACCGGTTATCCTGGCAACAGGTCATAGTGCCCGCGATGTATACCGTTATCTCGCTTCGGCAAAGATAGATATCGAGGCAAAAGGCATCGCCGTAGGTGTGCGTCTGGAACATCCTTCCCAACTCATCGACCAGATTCAGTATCACAATAAGAGTGGTAGAGGAAAATATCTGCCTGCTGCCGAATATAGTTTTGTTACTCAGGTAGATGGCAGAGGTGTCTATAGCTTCTGTATGTGTCCGGGCGGTTTTGTGATTCCGGCTGCTACAGGACCGGAACAGCTCGTGGTGAACGGTATGAGTCCGAGCAACCGCGGTACTGCCTGGAGCAACTCGGGCATGGTGGTGGAAACTCATCCCGAGGATGTGGCGCAGTTTGTGAAGGAACATCAGTCTGTCATTGAACAGCAGGAAATGAAGGCGCAGGAGAATGCTTCACTCTTCACTCCTCACTCTTCACTCCAGATGATGTACTTCCAGGAAATCGTGGAAAAGCAATGCTGGCAGCAGGGCAACATGAAGCAGACTGCACCGGCACAGCGCATGGCTGACTTCGTGAACAATCGTTTGAGTTATGATCTGCCAAAGAGCAGCTATGCTCCAGGCTTGATTTCGAGTCCGTTGCATTTCTGGATGCCGTCTTTCGTGAGCAAGCGACTGCAGGAAGGCTTCAAGACCTTCGGCAAGAATGCCCATGGTTTCCTGACCAACGAGGCTACGCTGATAGCGATGGAGACGAGAACCTCATCGCCTGTCCGCATCGTCCGTGACCGCGAAACCCTGCAGCATGTCCGCATCCAGGGACTCTTCCCATGTGGCGAAGGTGCTGGTTATGCAGGCGGAATCGTATCGGCTGGTGTAGACGGAGAAAGATGTGCAGAGATGTGTGCTGAGTATTTGAAACAACAATAAACGGATGCCTGGAATGATGAAATCCTTAATTCCGCAACACTATAATTTAATATTTTTTATAAGCACCTGAGCAAC
>ERZ809407.1278-NODE-1278-length-23144-cov-12.863052_pt1 | contig 23144 bp, 19 predicted proteins | sample MGYA00520792_ERZ809407 | MGnify/ENA primary metagenome ERZ809407 (study PRJEB31576, sample SAMEA3212665) | Homo sapiens | biome: human-gut; feature: human gut; material: fecal | place: Sweden | collected 2012 ...
ATGATGGACCTTCCGGTATAAGAGTACGTGAATCAAAGGTGTATCATACAGAAAAGGAAGCGAATGAGGTTGTCCAGGTCAATAAAAATAGACAGCAAAACAGTCGAAAGCTATAATCAGTATCGCTATTCAGCTTCCTAACAAATATGGATAGCTGGGCTATAATGTAAACAAGAATCGGCAAATGAAAAGCATCCATCAAATTATTTCAAATGATTTGATGGCTTTTTTTATGCAAGGGCATGTGTAGAATATCTTTTTACTATTCTTAATAATAGACATTGTTAATGTCAATTATTGAGTGATAATGTTAATAAATATTTGAAAGGGAAGAGAATGATATGAAGACTGAATTGGTGGAAGAAATGCTGGAATGGAAAAATGTTGTGGTTATTGATTTTGAGAATTATCAATGTATACCGTCTGATCTTTTAAATAAGGATTATATCTATTATTTGTTTTGTGGGGTCAACACGGTTACTAATGCGAACAAATACAAAGCTATGTTGGATGGATATGATGTTAATGTCATTGAATCAAAACATACGGGAACAAATTTCGTGGATAATCGGATTTCAATGTATATTGGATATATATTTGGAAAATACAGTCCTAGGCAGATTGTGGTTGTATCAAATGATATAGATTATTATGAAATGATTTTTGACCTTAAAAATCACGGTTATCCGATTGTTCTAAGAGAACCATCTTTAGGAAGTAAAGATGTAATTAAGCGACAGCAGGAATATATTTTGTATGTAGAGAAAATTAAAGAATCAGATGATGCAATAGTAAAAAATATCATTGAATTTAATGATGGTGAATGTGTTGTTGGTTTGTCTAAACTGAGATATATTCTTAGGAAAAATCTAAATTTATCTAAGGCAGAGATACAGTCAACAATCGATATGTTGACAAGAGGACATGCAAAGCCGATAAAAAAGAAGGGAAAAGAGATGTTCTATCAATTATTATAAATATAGTTTTTCCACTACATGAACTTCGTTTAAAATTTCTTCTCTAAAATTTTTTGGTTCTAATATTTCTACATTGCTGTAAAAACGGCTGAAATAATTTCTAAATTGCAGTCTGGAACAATCAAAACAATAGATTCCTTGAGCAGAATCACTATAATCTAATGCAATCGGTTTTTCAAGATAATTGTAGTGGTATAATTGTTTTCCTTGTTCAGTCAGTCTTATTTTAAATATAGTATCTTCATTAATGCTGTATTGTACACCGTTCTTTTCCATTCGCTTAAAATAATTGAGAATCTCTTTGTTAAATGTACATTCATATGGAACAGGATATACAGTGGTGATGTTATATAGATGCATAGTGCTAGCGATTGTATTTTCATTCTTTGTTTTTTGAAATAACACATAATTAAACAACTCTTCTTTTGAAATACAGATTTTATAAGGATGTATGATTTGGAATTGAGATTTACCACTTTTACTGGAACTATATACGATTCGTACCTGCTGATTTTCGCTGATGGCTTGTTCTAATCTATCCAATTCTTCTTTGAAAACAATTCGTTCTCTTTCGTACTGAGGCTTATTCAAATAGGAATATATAATATTTGCGATGAATTCGGATTTAGATGCGTCTGATGGACAAAGCATTAGTATTTGGTCCAAGTCATTTTCCTTTTTGTTTATTCTGAAATGAAGCTTAACCTTCAGGTTCTTTTTGTTTTTGGATACTGATTTATCAATTGTACTTTCACATAGGTACTTTGTGATCTTCCACGCAATATTTACGTATGCTTCTTCACTTATAATTTGTGAATCTATTTGACTTGCAATAGACTCTTTGATCTTGTTGTTTAATTTACTCATTTCCTTATTGTATTTCGGATAGTAATTAACAATGATTCGTTTGATAAGAGTAGACTCGTTTTTCCCAATGTGAAATAATATTTGGTCTTTTTTTAGTCTGTCGTGTGCAATTGAATTTAAATAAAATGTAACGTCTGGATTTTCCATTTTCTTTATTCTCCTTTTAGCCGTTAAAATGTAGGCGTATACAAGTCAATATTAGTTATAAAATGCTTTAAATACAATATATAGTGATTTAAAATGTAGGCTATTAAAATGAAATAATACTCGTATCTTTAGAAATGTAAATATTCTACAATGAAATAAAGAGAGAGTGGAACAGAATGAAACAATTATTAGAGAATATTATTGAACGCAAAGAGAACGGGCTTTATTTTGTGAACACGCCTACGGGTTCGGCAAAGTCATATAGTGCCGTGCAGTTGATGAAGAATCATTATAAATATTTTGATCAGCATTTTATTTTTATCACAAACAATTTAAATAACTTACCCATGGAAGATTTAGAAAAAGCATTTGGGGAAGATTTTAAAAGTCAGGTGATTCGTGTAGAAAGTACTGTAGATAATATTGTGCATAACTTTGATGAAACAATAATTCCTGAAGCCTATAAAAAAATTGAATCTTATAAAGGATTGGTAAATTGTTTAAAAAATTATGAGTATCAGGCTAAGAACATCCAGCGCGAATTAGATAATGGAAAAGCTCCAATTTCTGGTGTATTAAAGTATTTTAATCAGGCTAAGGAGGAACTGTCCAATGCAGATTCAACATTTCGAAAAGAAATATGGAGCAGCTTAAAGAGTAATGGATTTGCAGAGTTGAATTTGGAAGAAAGAAAAGCAGTCATGAAGTCAAAGTATAAATGGCTGAATACCTTATATCCTGCCATGTTTGTTGAAGAATATAAAGTAATTTGTATGTCCGTAAAACGCTTCTTTACTTTAATTGATCCTATCTATACGAAAAAATACAGATTTTCGGAATCTGAGATTATAGATAACAGTGTTCTTTTTATTGATGAGGTGGATGCGACCAAAAGTGAAATTAACAACATTATTTTAGAAAACAGCTTAAAATCAACAGTCGAATTAATTCCTATGATTCATCGAATCACTTATCAATTTGTTAACTGGGATAACAATATGCCTTCTTTATTAAAAAATCTAGTTTCAAATCAAAACGAGGAATTTAAGGGGATAAGGAAGGAATCGATTGAAATTCAAAAGAATTATCATGATGAGCTGCCATACTATTGTGAAGAGATACAAGATCGAAACTTTCTGATGAGCGATGCAACATTTCATGCAAGCTTTGAAGACAATTCTAAGAAAAATGCATATGTGTATTTTGATTCGAATAAAAATCAAATGACAATCGAAATAAAAAAGAATCGAAATAATGTTTCACCCACTACAAGCGAAGTATTTAGTCTTTTTAAAGTGATTCGCGATATGAATAATTTTTTAACTTCCGCTAAACGATATTTTAATAAGCTTGCATCGATTTATAAAATTATTCAAAATAAAAACGCAAAAGGTGACAAGGATAAAATCAATGATGAAGAGGCTTTGTATTCTGTGTATAAAGCATTTCGATTAACGGATGCAGATATATTGTATTTTGAAAATGAAATACATATTCGACCGCCAAAGGATGTGAATAAGGAACAGAATCGATTTAAATTGAAAAATGGCTATTATGATCGAGGCATCCGGTCTTTTGAATTTACAAATCGAAAATATGACAGCTTTAATACAACCTTTAATTTTATTCATGTATCTAAGAGTGCTGAGTATATACTTGCTTTGTTGGCTAAAAAAGCTATTGTGATTGGTCTGTCAGCTACATGTAATATAGATTCGGTGTTATCTAATTATTCACTTAGATATTTGAAAGAGAATCTTGGAGATTGTTTTCACAGAATTGAAAAAGAGGATCATAAAAGAATTAAGGATACATATTTTGCTTTGAATCAGAAATATGAAAATGAAGAAATTCAGGTTCATATTGAAGAAACTCTTGATTGTCTGGCTGCGAATATAAAGGATATGATTAAGTTTCTGTTTGAAGATTCTAAAATTCAAAAAAAGGTAGAACGTATATTTTTTTGTAGAGGGATTGATAAGGCACATGCAGTTAAAAGATATTTGAGCATGGTACAGGTTTATAGATATTTCATCTTACATGAGGATATCCAATCCTTTCTATGTCTGAACAATGCTTTGCCAAAAGAAAATGGTAATTTTGATTTGGATGTTTTAAAAAAACTATTTGATGTGGTTAATGAAGAAAACAGTTTTGATAAAAATAATGTACATGTTGAAGTATTAAAAAGTGGTATAAGCTTTGATGCAAACAAGAAGAATATATTAGATCGTTTATCCAATGGAGAAAAGGTGTTTGTGATTTCAGCTTATGCCACGATTGGAGCAGGACAGAATATGGCTTATAGGCTGCCTGAACACTCAGAGATGATCAACCTAACGGATTTTTCAAACAAGGAAGATGGAAGAAACTATAAAAAGGATTTTGATGGAATCTACTTAGGTGATATCACCAATGTAGTGACAAACCTGTTGGATACAGAATCTGACTTTAATGAAACTGCTCTGCTTCATTGCTTGATTGAATTGGAAAATCTATATGAGAATAATGAAATCACTCATGATACGTTGAATGATGGAATTTCGGCGGCATACAAAAAAATTAAAAATCCCAAAGAAAAAGAGTATGTTTATGAAATTCAAAAATGCAGAAGTGTCAGGCTGTTTAAGACGAAACAGATTATACAAGCAATTGGCCGTCTATCAAGATCGTTCAATAAAAATAAAATGATTCATATTTTAGTGACAAAAGATATTGTGCATAGTTTTGATACCACAGTATTAGAAAGCGAAATTTTGTCACCTGAAACGATGCAGTTGGCAAAATATGCTAAAGAAAGGCAACAAAGTATTCCAACATATGATTATGCAGAGAACAAGGCTAGTCGAATTTCGAGTGCCGGTAAATTCTATATTTATGGTCTGATGTCAGGAGGATGGTCTCCTGAAAAAATAGTTTTTTATAAAGAACTGGGAGAAGTTTGTTTAAAATACCCTACGATCGCACATTTAGATAATAGAATTGTAAAGGATTATTATATCCAGTCACAGGGTCCTTTAAACAAATACTATTTTGTAGATGTACGAAATTTTGAATATACAGATATCTATTTCAATTCATCTAAGGATGAGGTGGAATCACGTATTCAAAATGGTGATAAGAGGCAACGGTGGAAGATTGATTATGTACGTGAAGTCAGCGAACAAAATTGTCGATTGTCCAAAATGTTAAATTATCCAGGCTTAAAAGAAGAGTTTGAAAAACATGGATATGCCACTTGTTTTAAAGAAGAGGATTATATGCTTTCTCCAGTTTTATATCAGAATATCTATAAAGGAAGACTCGGTGAATTTGTGGGGAAATTTATTATTAAACAGGAATTAGGCATCGATTTAAAAGAGTTGGATACAGAAGAATTTGAGCGTTTTGATTTTAAATATGGGAATATTTATATTGATTTTAAACATTGGCGATATTCATCGTATCGTTGGAAAGATATATCCAAAAAAATACTAAGCAAACTGGATGAGGTGAACGGAAGGAAAGTTCTGATTATTAATATATTTGATGAAAAGGATTCAGATCGAATTATTGAGTCTGAAAGAATTGTTGAAATTCCATCTCTGCTGGAGGTGGATGGATTTCATGTCAATCAAGATGCAATCAATATAATAAGGATGTGTTTACAAGGTGAAAAAAATGATTAAGACAAATAGAGTCAAACTAAATATTCATTATGATCATATAATGCGAGATTATGATATTTATAAGCTTTTCATAAAACAAAATGGAGAAAGTTCAGATGGATGGAGTGTAGTCAGAAAAAGTTTGGAGACACTTGCAAATCGTTTATCTCCGGCTTTGGCGGTGCTGTATCGCAAAACTGGAATTACATATGCACTTTTTGAGAAGGGTAATGTGTGTTTAGATGAATTTCAGTCACATGTAGATCAAAATGGTCATGGAATACTTGTTGATAAAGTAGATTTAAATGATCGCTTGAGCATGTGTCCAAACGAGCTATGTCAACTGGTTCTTAACAGTCTTCCCAATATGGAGCTGTCAAAAAAATTTAACAATATATCGGGCAAACTATTCTATTTTAATCAAGAATCATTTAAAAATGATCTTGTAACGGCATATCAAATCAATGTAGATGAATTAGATTTCAGTGAATGTGAATCTGTTGTGACTATAAGTGGAGTATCTTATAATCGTTTGTCTAAAGTTATAGAGTTCAATAAAGATAAAGAAAAGTTGAAATATATTCTTCAATTACCAAGATTCTACATTGATGAAAACTGTGTGTTTCGTCAGGCTTTGACACCATTAAAAGAAGATCAGTGTTTTGTGAGAAAAGGAACTGGTCTTAAAAAGAACATATATCTTGCGAAAGATTTGGATATTAGTAATTTACAGACTTTTGAGAATTCTAAAAAGGGGATGCTATATAGATTCTTTATGGATGTTGAGACTTGTTATAAAGACTATATTCAATTGGTTCCTGTTGATTTAATGGATAAAGATATTTTGAGTAAATTTTCGAATACGATTTCCGATGAGCATATAGAAAAACTGTTTAATGATTTAGGTATCAATTTGATTGATAATGTCGGCGATGCTTTGTCAAAAATAATTTTGGAAGAACTGGTCTTGAAGTTAAACGGCAAAGGTATTATGAATATTGGATTTGATAATGATAAAATGTTCAATATTATTTTGATTCATGATGCAGAATATTATAAAAAACATAAAATGAAAGATCAGCATACGAATGATTTCTGCACACAGCATTTTACATATGAAAACTGCATTGGAAAGTATAATAAAGTCTGTATAAATGACAATGTAGTGGATAAGCTTCTAAATGAATTGATCGTTAAGAGGGATATTGAAAATGGCAGTCTATCTACGTATCAATGGCATTGGGTTGAACCTGTTGAATTTGTAACAAAAGGGTCATTTTATAATGAAAAGAGTAAACGATATGATACTAAATTTTCAGTTCTAAAAGTATTTCCAGGTGGAAGTTTGGATTTTCATCAAATTGGTGATTCAACAAGAGAAGAATATAAGATATATAACACGATTTTAAACCAAAAGGATTCTATTTATTCTCCAGAAATGCTGATATTAACTAAAGACTATAAGGCTCTGATTAGTGACAGTAAAATGATGGTTATGCCCGATTTAAAGCAACTGCACTTTAGATTAAGCAGGTATAAAAAGGATAATGAAATTTCAAAAGCAGAATTAGCTCGTTTGTTAAACTTGTTTGCAAAAGATAATATAGAATATCATGATGAAATACAGCGAGTATTAGAAGGTTTGGATAAAGATAATTATCAATATCAGCAGGTTGTTAGAAAACCAAATAAATCAGATGATTCACCATTACTTTCTTTAGCTACTTCTTTAGGAAAAAAATTTGTGAAGTATAGCAGAGATGAGCATAGAATAGTATTTAATCCCTGTCTAAAGAGCGATGTCGTGGATGTGTTCCAGAATATTTATATTTTGAATGATGAAAAGAATTCTAAAAATTTATATTATTATGTAGGTAAAAAAGACTGTATGAAATTTAATCTGAATACATCATGTCATATCCGTCAGATAAGGATGTTAGAGGGGGATTTTGATGAAGATTTTAAAGATTTTATTTTTGATCAATTGAGGGTGGATTTTGTAAGAAATAAAGAATACACTGTTCTTCCATTTACCAGAAAATACATAAATGAATTCAAACGACTAATATAATTTTAAAACAAGTCCCGTTTCGTTAATACGGGGCTTTTAAAATTCTTTACTATCGACCGATTTTTCATTTTCGGTCGAGTACAAAGAAATATTTATTTGATAAACTATATGGATGTTGGAGGTAAAATGAAATGAAAAATGTAAGCTCTTTTGAACTGTATCCAAGTATTCTTGGTGCGGAAAAAGTGAATGAATTATTATTGGAATTGTTTCCCTTGATGCATACAGAAGTAAATGATGATGGAGGATTAGATATCTATATCACTCGTGAGGAATATGTATTTGTCTTGAACGAGCTATCAAAAATAAATAATTATTCTTTGACGATGCCAGAATATGTTGAAGATATAAATGTAACATTAACTTCTATGCCAATTGAATGCGCAATAGTTGAACGGTATTCTGTGCTATATGATCTTATGTTTGAAGCTGAATATAAAAAGAAAGAAGTGGATAATGATATGAAAGTCAGTGATATGGATATAGGAGGAAAGTATGCAGACATGTTGACTGGAAATAAATTTTCTCAAAAATACGATGTTTCAAGTGATTGCATAAAGTATTTATTTGAAAAAATGGGGGATCATTAAACGTAGAGTATGTAATTTAAAATTTTATAAAAAGAGCGCTGACTTTTTGTTTGGATCGCGGTAATCTTAAGAAGGGCAAGGTTAAACGGAGCAAAACGGAGGTAAATAATATGTAGATGTATGGAAAAGAAAATAAAAAAGTCTAATTAAGCTGCAACTTAATTAGACCATGAAGGATTATAAAATAATCACTTGCATTGTTATTTTATCAGAAATCCTTCATAAAAGACATAAAATAAAGAAGAAAAATGGAGGAAAATATGAAAGAAAAAAGTAAAGATATTAATATCAGTCTTAAATATCCAGAAATGAAAGATGTTCTGGATTTCGAAAAAAACAAAGAAGAAGAAAGAAATGTAGATGATTACGACCGTCGAACAAACAAATTGATTAATTTGATTTGTCCTAATTGTGGAACACATTTTGTGTCGGGCTTTAGTAAAATATACGGAAAACCAGTTTGCCCATTCTGTAATGAAGTGATGTATGCAAAAGTAAATTCGATTGCTTATCAACGCCCAGTGTTGGCATCCTTATGGGACGATGAACATAATGATGCTGATGCGGACCCCAAATTAATACCTGCCCATTCGAACAAACCATATCGTTTTAAGTGTTCAGTTTGCGGAAAAAGTGTTGTTCGAAAACCAAATAAAGTTGGTAAACATGACACAGTTTTATGTGAGAATTGTCAGATTATTAATAAGTCGTCGTTCCGTGAAACTACCATTTATTATTATTGTCAACAGTATTTTGATAATGTAGTTTGGCATAAAAAAAGTTTGGAAGGTCATGAGATAGATGTATATATTCAAGAGTTTGATATAGGTATCAATTTCGATGGGAAGGTACATAAAGATACTTTGGAACGTGATCTTGAAATTCAAAACAGTATTCGAAATGCTATAAATAGATTATATGTCCTGTCAGAAGTTAATGAAAATGAAAATGAATTTGTTCAATATATTTCACACAAGGCGGATGACAATAAGCTGTCAAAATCAATTTTAGAACTACTTACAAAAATCGATGATACAAAAAATTATGACATTGACGTCAAAAGAGACTATCAGAAAATTAATAAAATATATTATGATTTTATCGCCTCAACGGGATCTGTTTCAAAAACAATCTTTGAATATTCTCCGGAATTGAAAGAAGAATGGGACTATGAAAAAAATGAACTTGATCCAAATACAATTGCATATAACTCATGTGTAGAAGTATATTGGAAGTGTAAAAATGATCACACTTATAAAATGAGTGTCTACAAAAAAAGTGTTTCTAAAAACAAATGTCCATACTGCGCGCATCGAAAATTTATGAAAGGATTCAATGATTTGAATTCTGTACTTCCGAATTTTGTAAAAGAAAATTGGGATTTTGAACGTAATAAATATTTGATATCACCTGATGAAGTGTTCAAATCTTCAAAAAGATATGCGTACTTTAAAGGCTTTGAAAATAAACAAAAGATTGCCACACAGGTGCAGAATTATACGCGAAGATTAAAAAGAAGAAATTTGGAAATCAGATAGAGTGAAGCTATGCTTCACTCTTTTTTTACTTAGCATCCGTCGGAGACACAGGGTATTAGGGGTACGCCCCCTAAAAAGCTTGGTCGTTTGTGTCAGACAAATGACATGCTTGCTATTTAACGTATGGAGTGGAAATGGGGGTGTAAAGAGTGAAAAAAAGAAAAAATAAAAATGGGACAAAAAGAAGATAGAATACGTTTATGAAGGAAGGTGACAGAATTGGAAGGTGTAGATTTTAAAAAATTTGTACAAAGTTCTAAGGCAAATAAATTAAGAAATAATTCGAAAACTGTACCAAAATATCCAACGCTTCAAGGTACAAAGAAATCGAATGTTCATAATAAAAATAGGTTAAGTGGTAATAAAGTAAGACATACTTTTATTGTTGAACCACAAAAGAAAGATTCATCTAAAAAGAAAAAGATGTCTGTACTAGAGGGGAAGCAAGCTGTTAAATTGGAAATTGAAAAGTACATCAAGTGGAGTGGTGTGTATCAATGGACTGGACTAACTTTGAAAGAAAGAAAAGAAATGTTGATTGAAAAATTAAATGATTTGCACAGTGAAGAAAAGATGATTGACGATGAATTTATTTATCCTCGTGGTATAGATTACGTTCAAAAAGTGATTTTGTTTACGCACCGCCGAGTACAGTATTTGGATTTAAGTTGTGCAGAAATAAAAAAAGAATATGCACAAATGAATCTGGTTTGGACATTGGATTGGATTAATAGGTTTTCGGATATTGAAGAATTGCAACATTATTTTTTAAACAATTTAAAAAATGAATCGAAAGAAATTGCACTTAAAGATTTTTTGAATTTATCAGGGAAGACAGTTAACGAATTTTATAAGATCAGAGATTCATCTGGTAACTTGTATGGAATCAAAAAAGGAAAAGTTAGGTTTTTAAAATACAGTGACTGTGAATTCATTTTAAAAAATTATTGGATGAAGTCTTATTCACGAATACTATCAGTAATAATTGGTGAACTAGATGAAAGTGTACTTCGTAAAGAATATGGATTTATCAGATTTGAAAAAAAGCTGATCAATCGTACATGCAATATAAATGACATTGATGTGATGGATAACGTCGTCAATTTGAAATCTTTAGGTTTAAATTCACATCAATTATCGTTACTGAAAAAGTACATTTATAAAAATCATCCACTCCAAAAAGAAATGATTTATGATTCATCGGCAAATGAATATTATTTATCAAGAGAAGGATATGAATGGTTTAATAATATTTATCGTGTTTCGAATAAAACGAATCAACGAATCCAAAAAGATTTGATTTGGCACAAGGAATATTTCAGGAAAAGAATGATGTATCTTCAAAATGAGTATTTGGATTTGTCTTATTCAAATGTAAAAAATGTTTGGAAAATAACCGAACTAGAATATGAATGTTACATTGCTCTTGGCAGATTTAAAATGGGAAAAACTTATATGAGTTATAAAGATTATGAAGAACTTTTTGTAGAATTGAAGTTAAGACATTTTGTTTATAAAAAAAATGAAGTCGAAAAAATAAAAAATAAAAAACACTTTGTAAAAAAGAGGAGAACAAAATATAAGCAAATAAATGATTTAACATTTTTTGGAAGTTATGAAGGAATTGTTGTGAACTACACGACTATTAAGAATGTTGTTGAAATATATGTTGAGACAAATGATGCGGAAGAAGATTTAAAATTTGTGAAATTGAAAGTTGATTTAAGTCTGATAGAAAATCATGAGCGCATAATGTTTATGCAGTTTTTGAAAAGAGGAGTGTCCATATGGTTTGAAGTTTTTGAGAATCAAATTACAGGGGAAATGGAATTAGAATCATTTACGGTGAGACAAGTTTTGTGCTTTAAAAGAATGGAAAAATCAGATGGAAGTGTAGCATATAAAAGTGATTTATAAAATGAAAAAGGAGAAAGAAAAATTATGAATAAAGATAAAAGAATTACTTTTCGAGTTTCAAATGATGAGTATGAAAAAATAAAGAAAAAAAGCAAGGAGCTTGGATTTCCGAATTCAAGTCGATATGTTCGAATAAAAGTAGAGGCTGATAATGATGATTTAATATTTAACTCAAAAAAAATAATTGGTATTTATGATAAACTTTTTGAACTTGAGATGGAACTTGATGAAATAAAAATGGAAGCTGGACTAGCGGATTATGAAGTTGATTATTTTGAATCGGCGTTTGCAAGTTTAGCGGAACAGGCAAAAACGTTAAAATGATATTGTCATGCTTTTGGAATCCGTTTTGAGATTATGCATAGATAAGTAATCAGTTGTGTGAGTGGATAATGGTATTGAATTAAACGCTGTATGATTAAGTACCAAAATTATGGATATTAGTAAAGATATACGTAAAAATATACTGTCTAAAAATAAAGGTTGGTTTATCTTTATACTCTTTAGTTTATAATTTAATAATTACTATTCACAACATAACAGTAATTAAAAGTGAAATGTTAGTTTTCTTGTTTCATTGAAAAGTATGTATGTTACTGATGCTTTCTATGTACATTAATATTATAATTAGTGTATAGGAGAAAACACTAAGAAAGTCAATACTACAGAATTAAAAAGTCATTTTAGTGATTATTTAACTATGGCAAACAAAGAAGAAATTATTATTACAAATAAAGGAATAGAGATTGCACGTATTATTTCTCCAAAGCAGGCAAAGAAGGAATCATTAAATAATTTGGTTGGTATATTGCCTTCATTAACTGACGAAGAGATTGAAAATATAAAAAATGAAAGGATTTTTAAGCAATGAAGATTAATGAAAAAGAGAGTTGAATTCAATAAGAATTACTTATTGGTTTCAACTCTCTTTTATTACCAGATACTCAATTCTTCTGCTTCTTTTGTTAATTGATCTCTGAATGCAGGATGTGCAATCTTAATTAATGCTTTAGCTCTTTCACCGATTGTTAAACCTCTTAACCAAGCTACCCCATATTCAGTTACAACATAATCTGTATCATTTCGACTTGTGGTAACTGCGGCATTTTTATGTAATGCTGGAACGATTTTAGAATGAAGTACTTCATTACCGTTTTCGTCCTTAGTTGTATAAGTTGAGTGCATAGCCAAAATTGATTTTCCACCTTTTGACATTTGAGCACCTTGTACTGTTTCAGATTGACCACCTGTTCCAGACCATGGTAGACCATTTACAGTTTCAGATGCGGCTTGCCCATATAGGTCTACTTCTAGAGTAGCATTGATTGAAACAAATTTATTGTTTTTTCCAATTGTGTATGGATCGTTTGTATAAGTGCAAGATTTAAATAGAATTGTTGGATTATCATCAATGAAGTCGTATAAACGTTGTGTTCCCATTGTAAATGAACAAACAGAATATCCGTCATTTAAGCCTTTTTGTGAGTTGTCTACAGCTCCACATTCAATAAGATCAACCATTGTTTCTGTAAACATTTCTGTATGAATACCTAAATGTTTTTTCTTCTTTAATTCATTGGCTACTGCATTAGGAATATTTCCAATGCCTAACTGGATTGTTGAACCATCTTCAATTAAATTTGCAATGTATTTTCCTATAGTTGCATCGGTTTCTGTATAAGGAGCAATTTTAGAAATTGGAATTGGATGATTTGATTCAACGATGGCATCAACTTGAGAAACGTGAACAACTGTATCACCAAATGTTTTTGGATAATTTGGATTAACTTCAACGAGTACTAATGCGCCAGCTTTAATTAGATCCATTTCATAGATTGCACTTACTGATAATGTCATATATCCTCGTTTATCCATTGGACTAACAGTACAAATGACGACTGGACGCCAGTTTTCATATTCACAGCGAGATAGAGTTTTTCGTAAGATAGAAGTTGAACTTTGAGGGACTGGACTAACCATTTTTTCTTTGTATGCTTTTCTTAGTCCTGCCGACATAAACCATGCATTGTGGTCTAAAATACCTTTCATTTCTTGATCATGGAATACAGGATAATCTTTTAAAGGAAGACAAGTGTTTAAATGGCATCCTTTTACACCTGTTTCTTTTAGGTGTTGTAAATGCGACATTATTTCCGTTGGTTCTCCAGCAGCTTGTGCAGAAAAAATGTAATCGCCATCTTGAATTAAGTCTAAGGCTTCATTGGCTGTTTTAACTTTACTTTGATAAATTTCTTGAACTGTTTGCATAATTATCTCCTTCATTACTTTGTGTTATGTATAATTTCTATTAATTTTTTGTTGAAAATTTTTGGTTGATCCATAAAACTTGCATGTCCTGCATCTTCAATTGGATACAAGTTTCCATTTTTAAAATAACGAATACTATCTTCTCCAACTGCATAGGTAACTATGATATCTTTCTTTCCATGAATCCATGTGACAGGACAAGTAATATTGTTGATTCGTCCGCTTCCTTCAACTAATGCTTTTTCATCTGTGATGTTGAATTGGCACAACGCTACACTAATGTCTACAAAACATCTTTCTTTTATGATTTCGTTCATGTATGCATCAAAATCAGAATCAACAGGAGGGTTTAAATTGAAAATTGTTTTTTCCCAGACCCAGTGAAGGAATTTAACATCTTTTGATTCAATTGCATTTGTGATTGGAATCATTGTTTGAGGATCTTTTATAATATCCTCTCTTTTTGATAAAAATTGTCCTTCTAGAATATTTCCTTTTTCATCGCGTGCAGCTAAACGGAATCCCTTCACACCGACTGAGGCCATAAGAATTAGATGTGATACTTTTTCAGGATAGCAGGCAGCAAGTTCTAAAGCAGTTCCACCTCCAGCACTCCATCCAAGCACAATTGCTGATGAAATATTTTTTTCTTCCATAAATAACGCTACATCGTCAGCCCAGTCTTTCATTATTGTATGCTGGCGATTGTAAGAAGATTCTCCAAATCCCATCATATCAATAGCATAAATATGAGCTTCATTTTTTAAATCTTGCATTAAATGTTCATAATATAAAGAAGAACTTTGATTACCATGAATTAGTAATAAAACTGGGGCATTAGAGCTTGTGTTTTCTTCTCGATATGCCATGATTTCGCCATTCTTCAATGGTTGTTTTTGCACTGCATAAATCATATTTGTACCTATTATTTATCCTTTCCAGTTTCAGGTAAGAAGAAACCACCAATAACAAATGATAAACTAAGAATAACGGCTATCATGATACTTGAAGAATAGCTTCCAGTTTGATCAAATAGAACTCCAAATAAATAGAAGATAATGGTTTCGATAATATAAGCTAGAGCCCAGAAAACGCCCATTATAGCAGTTAAACGACTTGGTGTCATATTGTCTAATTCTTGAGGAATCAACATAAGTGATGTCATTGGCAGGAACATAAATGTACCTAGTACCAAAGCAGCTACAACAGCAATAGAAGGTGTTGTTGTTTTAACCATTAAAAATGCACTGGCTGTCATAACAACACCACTGATAATAATTACAGGTTTACGTTTTGTATAACATTTTGCAAGGGCAATGGCCAATAGTGTTCCAATGATTCCACCAATACCAGTAAGGGCGCTTAGTGTTGAAGCTGTAATAGCAGCTCCTTCAATTCTAGGGAATAATTGTAATAATGTTAAATATAGAACCAATACACCAGAATATGTTAAAGGCAATAACCAAGTGATTTTTTCTTTAAGAGCATCTTTCATTGAATATTTTGATTCTTGTGAAGAATTACTTGCTTTGTTTAATTCGAAATCTTCACCAAATACACACCATAAGATAAAAAGAACACCACTGATACAAACGAAGAATCCCATACTCTTTTGCCATGTTTGAAAGATGTTAATAATAGGGCCAACAATCAATAGGGCAACGATAGAACCAAAGTTGTATGCACAACTGTTCAGTGCATTAATAGTAGGTCGTTGTTTAGGTGTGAAGTAATGCATGACAACAGGTGCAAAATATATTACGAATACTGCACCACCAAATCCCATAATGAATCGTCCGATAATAAACATTGGATAAGATTGAGCAAATACAGCAATTAGACTTCCGCCAAATATTAACAGTGATCCTAGACCAATGGATTTTTTAGGCAATAGCTTTGTTAAAATATAGGCTGCCATGAAGTTTCCTATAATTTTAGCAATAGTAACCGCATTGGATACGAATGAAGAACTTGCTCCACTGTCAACTCCAAAAGTTTGTGCGATTTGTGCTGTTAGAGTACTCCCAGCAATCCAGTTTACAGCAAAGAAAGAATACGTTAAGAATAAGATAGCTTCAATTGTATAAGCATAAAATGTGGATGTTGATTTTGATTTCATTTTTTCTCTCCTTTCCACAAAGATTCATCCAATTCTTTGTGTTGATTTTTTTGGAAAGCGCTTTACTATCTTAATTAAACGATAAGTTTGAAAAAGAATCCAATATCCTTTTTTCAAATAGTATGAATTTATTTCATAATAAATAGCTATTTAGAAAAATCTAAATAGCTATAATAACTCTATAAATTTTTTCATACCTTGTGTAACCGGATGATCTTTTGCTCGTATTACAGTTAAGGCCCACGGAAAACCGGGGTCTGTTAAATGAATACACTTAACATTTTGTGGCTTGTATTTCTCAACAAGTGGTAAAGGCAAAACTGTAATTCCTTGATTGTCTGCAACCATTTCAAGAATCATATCCCATTGATTGCTTTCGAATGAAATATGAGGATTAAATCCAGCTTTAAGGCAAATTTTTTCGAAGACCTGTCGGTATTGAAAATCCTTTGTGACCTGTAGGAAAAGTTCTTCCTTCAATTCTTTAAAAGGTACAGTATCTTGATTTGCAAGTTTATGTTTGCTTGAAACAACAAGAACAGATTCTGTTTGGTAAGCGATCTTTTTAATAAATCGTGTATCTTCAAAAGGCTCGATTACAATACCAAGGTCCAATTTACCTTCAAGCAACATATCCGGTATGAATTTAGAAGTTGCATCGTTTATTATAAGTTGTGTTGTCGGATTTTTTGCTTTAAATTGGCGAATCAACCCAAAAAAGAAAATACTACCAGCTGTGGGAGGCAAGCCTAATTTTAACTTATCATTATCCATTTTGATTTTTTCGATTAACTCATCTTCTTTAACATTCCAATATCCAAGTACATCTTTTGCAAAATCATAAAGATATTGACCTGTCTGAGTAAGTACAAATTCCCGATTTCCATGTTCATAGAGAGTTGTATTTAATTCAGACTCTAAAGATGATAATGCTTTACTGATTGTGGATTGACTGATAAATAGTTTTTCACTTGCCTTTGTAAAACTTTTCTGATTAACTACTTCAATAAAATATTTTAGGTGATTAAAAGTCATGTTTTTTATCTCTTTCTTTTTTGAGTATAACACATTCTATTAAAGATAATACCTTATTTGATATGAAAAAAAAGAATACTAATATGAAAAAATCGAATTCAAATAATTTGATTTCAATTTAAAATTATAGATATAATGCAGATAGAGTAAAAGCAATACAGGAGAAAAAAGATGGATACTATATATGTTTGTGGGCATAGACATCCGGATACAGATTCTATTGTATCTTCTATTGCGTATGCATATTTAAAAAGAGAATTAGGCTACCAAGCGTTTGCTTGCAGATTGTCAGAATGTAATGATGAAACAAATTATTTATTAAATCGATTTGGCTTTGATGAGCCTATGTTTTTAGACGATGCTCGTGTTCGCTTGAGTGACATTGAATTGGGAAAGCCTATTTGTGTGAGTCCTGAAACGACAATATTTGAAACTTTGAATCTAATGAAAAAAAATAAACAGCCATTTGTATGTGTCGTGGATGATTATCAACATGTTTTAGGGATTATTACCCGTAATGATTTGGCGGATGTAGGTCTAGGTGATACGGCATTTGGTATTGATTTATTAAAACAAGTCAAATTGGATAACATATGTAAGACCATAGATGGAAAAATCATATATTCTGATGATTGCTTACATTTGGATGGTCAAGTAAGTATTGTTGCTTTATCAAAAAATGATGTCAAAAATTATGAAGTTACGGATCGTATTGTGATTGTAGGGGATGATGCCAATTCGCAGAGGGCACTGATTGAAAAGGGTGCCGGTATGCTAATTGTTGTCTGGGCTAATGGAGTTGATAAAAGTGTTGTAGCTGTCGCAAAAGAATATCATTGTCCAATAATTTTGAGTGGGCTAGGAACCATGAATACCTCTCGTTATTTGTTTTTTTCACCTGAAGTATCATATGTGATGAAAGAGAATGTTATGTGCTTTTATGAAGATGAATTTTTAGAAGATGTTGCTAAAAGAATGAGTCGTAAAAGATACCGCGCTTATCCTGTACTGGATTCATCTCAAATAATTGTCGGCTATATCTTAAAGGATCATGCGATGCTATATAAGAATAAATCACTTATATTAGTAGATCATAATGAGTTTTCACAGTCTGTGCCATCTGTAGAAAAGGCGGAAGTTCTAGAAGTAATTGATCACCATAGAGTCTATGATTTCTTTTCAAAACAACCCATATTATTCCGCAATGAAATTGTGGGAAGTACAGCTACAATTGTGACGGGCTTATTTATTGAAAATCATGTTTTAATTCCTAAAAAGATGGCTGGACTTTTGTTAGGAGCTATTATATCTGATACACTTAATTTTCAGTCTCCTACTACAACAAATAAGGATTTAATGATGGCTAATTATTTAGAGAAAGAATCTGGATTAAATGTGGATGAACTAGCATATTCTATTCTTTTTATGAATGCAAATAGTGAAACAAAGTCAGTATCTGAGTACTTAAAGGAAGATGTAAAATCATTTGAGATTGAAAGGTATTCTGTAATCGTTGCTCAAGTGGTTATTCCATCAAAAGAATGGATGAATTCAATACATGAGCCGATTGAAGAGGAGTTGAAGAGGCATGTAATGGAAAAGAACTGCGATTTGGTATGTTTAGTATTTACAAGCGTAGCCGATAACGGTTCTTACTTTTATTTTTCTGGTAAGATATCTAAATGGTTTGAGAAGGATTTACCAAAGCATATTTTTGTGGAGAAGATAATATCACGTAAGAAACAAATTGTTCCTCTTATTACAGATATTATTGAAAAAAATGCTTAGTTTAATGTAAGAATAATGTGGCACTGATGCCACATTATCTTTTTTTGATTGTAGGATTTTTTTCTTACAAACGTTCTTAAGGGTAGAGAAATTTAAAAAAGAAATAGCAGGTACTTTGAAGTATTTGCTTTTCTTTTTACAATTTTAGATCTCCTGATATATTACCTTCATTTTTTTTGCAATATTAATTGGCATTATTACATTTATAATGCATAAAAAAGGGGGTCTAACAGTTAAAAGTTAGACCCCCTATTTTTTATATAATTCAAATTTATTGGTTACTGGGCTCCATTGATACATTTTGAAATAGTCTGCTAAATTATTAATATCCGTTCCTAAGTCTTTTCCTCTAGGCCCCATGATAAGAATAAGCTCATCTTCGGCATCTATATGTTTCCTAAAGCACTGCATTTCTGCAATTTTGTTAGCAACGTTGATTGCTTTTGAATAGTAATTTGAATCATCATATTCCCCATATCCAATTACAACTTTTAAAGGAGCATTAATAGCTACTAATTTTACTAATTCATCTGTCCAGTCTTTAAAATTATTTTCGTGTTCTACGGCAGCTAATAATTTCCAATTATGAATCTTAATTTCTGTTTCTGTGTCTTTTTTAATCGTATTTGTAATAGATAAGGTATTATCGATTCGATAATATTCTCTATCCAATCTAGGCTCATAGTGTATGTTATTTAACTTTTGTATGATGGTATTGTATGTGTATATTAGAGCTCTTTCTATTGCAGAGTTCTTTATATTTTCTTTTATTGAAGAAGTTATAAATTCACTCCAAGGGTCATCATGCTTATATATATTCAATGCGTCTTTTTCTTTTTTTACAAATAGTTTTATATTTCGACATAAGTGATTATAAAAATATTCAGCCTTAGAAGCAGCCTTCCATTTTTGCCAGATTATTTCAGGTACTATATCTTCCAATTCTTCTTCAGAAAATTCTTTACAACTATTTGAATCTTTATTGTTGTTTATCCAATCCTCGGCACACATATATTTATATTCAAAATCATAGACATCGTCCGCAATTTCTGAAACATTACAACGCTCTAATGCTATCTTTGTTGTAATAAAAGGGTCTACTATTTTACCATCTAATTCGGGACTTCCTGCATAATATATTTCCAAATGTTTATCAGCAAACCTTTCCCATTCTTTCTTATCTGGTATTTCGTATAGTAACCATTGATGTGAATTAACATCTTCTATGTAAACCAATTCACCTGTAAATTCCAAAGAATGTTCTGGTCTTATTTCTCTTTCTTTAACAGATTCAAAAATATTACCTGTTACAATAACTGGTTTATCTGATAATATTTGATATCCATCATACAATCTATGAAATATATCATCGTACAGCTTGTATCTGAATTCATATTCTGTAGCTAGGATAGCTAATAAATGATGCAGATGAATTATTTTTCTTGTCGTATGTTTAATATCCCTACATCGTATTCTGTCGGATTCAGGAACTTCATAGTTGTCTGTAATAATTTCAATATATTCTTTTGGATATAAAGATGCTTTTGAATAATGTAAAAATTCTTTATCCTCTTTTTTATATGAACCATCTAATAGGTTTTGAAGAACAGGTCCTTTATAATAAGTGTTGCCTTCTGAATCTATTTGTTTCCAGGCATGAAAATCGCAAATAACATCATAATTTATGACTTTATTGTTTTGAATCATCTTTATACATGGATGATTTATTTCATTATCAAAAATAAGGTCTTTAATGAATTTCTTTGCAGATTCTTTATCTTGAAATTCTTGAATCGTCCATTCAGTTTTATTTAGATTTTCAAAATAAACTAAAATACTTGACGGATTTAACTCGATTGGGTTTTTATAACGTTTTGGATTGGTACGAAATTCATCAAATATACCATGTAAGATTAACGGACTTCTTTGTTTCAAAACACATGAATCCCTTAATAATTCGACATAGGATTTGATTTGCGATTTATATGCACTGTCATTTTTTATGGATTCTTCAATCATTTTAAATAGCCCAATTAATTTCATAAATATACACCACCTTCTCATGTTTGATTGAATAAAAGAATAATAACTGTTCGATTACAAAAACAAAACATATCCATATGTTTTTGTATTCAAACACTATTCAATAGTTTTAATATTTCTTAAATTCTTATAATTCACAATAACTTCCTGTTCTGCTTCAAAATAAGCAAGGATATCATTCTTAGAAATGATTGCAGAATAGATGTGTCCGTCCGAATAAAATCTTTGGGAAAATTCTCGAGCAATTTTCTTACTTACTGTCCATGATAAAGCTTTACGTTCCCCATCTTTAGCTGTTCCACGATAGATTTGTACGTTATCGGACATCTCACCCAATATTTCCCTCTCCTGTTCATTCATCAAATATTGTTTATTCGCTTTTTTAAACCATTGCAGCATTGTATTTAGGGTGACATTTACGTCATAAGATTGTCCTTCAGTATGTATCCAAATTTCACGTAAAAGTATTCCATAATCTTCCTGCGATAGATAGGAGTTGATATATTGGAAAAATGTCCGTCTATGAGATTGTGTTACCAATAAAAATAATTTATGAACGGTAGGTGTGTCTAAGATGACCTGCCTTAGTTTATCTATAAGGGTATTAAGGTTTTCTTCTTTTGTTATATCCAGAAAATCATAACTCCCCTTCCCGTTTGGTACAGGATATGGATTGTTTCCAATAAAAGGATGTAATACAAGAAAAGGAAATGTTTCGTTGAATTCTGGTTGGATATATAAGAATGCAATGGCAGTTTCTTTTATTTTTTCTAGATTTGTTTCTACTACTTTTATCATATTTCAATTATATAAGTTTACCTACTGCATTTCTAGCAAAATATATTTCTCTAAAATATTCTACTATTGGCTTTCCATCAATATTTTTATTTTCTAATAAATAAGACAACATCTTTAAAAAATGCGACTTACCACTTTCAAAGAAACCTGTGATCCACACGCCCGTATTATCAGTTGGGGTAGTGAATGAGTCACTGTAGCTTTCAAAAAATTTATTAAAATGTTTCTTTAATTCTGTCGTAATGACATATTCACTTACTTCTTGTTTAATAACTTCTTCTTTATCTTGTTCTACTTGAATAACACCATTGATTGGACGATTAATATCCTTTTCAAACATCTTTTCAATCAACATGATAGTTCCTCCTAAATTGATTTAAATGCACGATAATATTCATTTGCTTTTAATTTGTTGAATAATTTTACATAATGCCCATCAAAGTCCCCTGGATAGAGGACCACAATAGGAACGTCATTAAATAATGGTTGCATAGCTTCTAATAATGAATGGACCCTCATAAAAGGAAACACTTTGCCAATACCACTCAATACAATAACATCACCAATTTTGTGGTCTTCATATTGCATTTTTGAAGCAAATGTCTTGGCATCACAACTCTTTTCAAATTGTTTTCGAATAAATTCTTTCCCTCTTTTTTCTTCTAAAGCAGGAATACGATCTAAAATTCTTTTATCTTTACATATCTCTAAAAACACTTCATATAGATCATAAGAAATAACATTACAATTCAATGAATCATTTTTTATTTGTTTAAGAAAATGACGAATAATCATTTCTTCCTTAGGTTCGTAACAAAATATACGAATATTGACTTTATTACTTAATCCCTTGCCTTCTAAAAAATCAGATTGTTGAATTAAGTATTTTAACTTGTCCAGTCTAACTTCCACATCTTCCATAATTATTCTCCTTCAAAACAATTAAAAACCGATAATGCAGCAATATCTCTTTTATCAATCAGTATATTTTTTAAATCAAAATCAATTAATACTGTATTTAATCGTTCTGATTTCGTATTATCTAAATATTCTGTATCAACAAGCATTTTCAATAGAACTTGTTTTAACTTTTGAATGGTTGAATCACTCCAGCTAGCTACAACATCACTTTGTTCCTGCAAGCGCGAAAAGAATACATTGATATCTTTTTTTGAAAATGAAAGGCTTAACTAGCAATTTGGTGACTTTGCTATAATTCTGCGTTTTATCACTTACACGAATAACCACTCGTTTTTCAAATCCTTTAAGCGAGTGATTTTATAGATGTTTTTCAATCTAAGCAATACGTACTGTAGTTTTTCTGTGTTATCCATTCCCT